>Ga0209614_1000465_pt1 | contig 35409 bp, 31 predicted proteins | sample BlaSprsedimmetaG_FD_185484 | JGI IMG/M metagenome (GOLD analysis project Ga0209614, IMG submission 185484) | Hot spring sediment bacterial and archeal communities from California, USA to study Microbial Dark Matter (Phase II) - Blank Spring... ...
CCGCCACCCCCTGAACCCGGAAAGAAAAGGGGCAGGCCTAGGCCTGCCCCTTGATAGATTGCGCATCTTCGTTAATCAGCGCCACGGACACTAGAACCTTACGCACGGCGCTTCCGCACGAGACTAATGGCTCCGAGACCAAGCAGCGCGAGGGTGGCTGGCTCCGGCACGCCGTAGAACTGAACCTCGGCAATCTGCATGGAGTTGGCGGCGTCGCCGTCTCTGAGGAGTGGGAAGATCATCTTATAGGAGGTGTAGGCGTCGCCATTGGCGAAGCTGACCATGGGGCCCACCGTATCGCGTTCCATAGGCAGGAACACCAGGCCACTGGCGATCAGGGCCCACATCTCGGCGTCGCCCTGGCCGTTGTCTTCCGTGGCGATGGCGTCGTTGGTGCCGTAGATCTCCCATGACAGCGGGTCGCGCTCGGGGCTGTCATTGGCCGTGGTGATCTGGAACGCATCGATGATGGACGAACCGATGCTGGGCGTGACGATGAAGCCGGAGTTGGTCTTGCCGAAGTTCAGATACTTGGCAAGCGTGCCGTCAATGATGTTGGCCGGGCCTTCGGCGCCGGGATAGCGGCTGTCGGGTGCGGCCTGGACGGCGATGATCGGGTTGCCGGGGCCGATGACGCTGGCGCCGCTGCCGTCGGTGCTGGCGTACATGAGGACGTCGCCGACCTGCATGATCGTGGCACCCTTGGTCTGCTCGACGACCATCTTGTAGGAGGCATAGGCCGCCGCGTTGTTGACGGTAACAACCGGACCGACGGTCAAGCGGTCGGCCGGCAGTGCTACCGTGCCGGAATCGACGAGCACCCAGTTCTCCGCCAGCCCCGTGCTGTTGTCGGTGCTGGTGATGGGGTCGTTCGTGCCGTACAACTTCCAGACCTTGGGGTCACGGCCTTCGGCGTCATTGGCCGTGGCCATGACGAAGCTCTGCACCTGAGCCGGGGCACTGGGCGTGACGATGAAGCCGGTAAAGTTGCCTCCGAAGTTGAGGTATTTGGTTCCGGGATCGCCGTCGAGGATAAACGTTGGGTTCTCGCCGCCGGGGTAACTGCTGCGCGACGCCAGAGGATCCGTATCAATGGCGATAACCGCATCGCCGGGCCTCAGAATGGGGATTGCATACGAAGAACCGCATGCCACGACAGCCACAATCAGTGCAAACGCCAACTTCTTCATCACCACTTCCTCCTTACACTTTGCCCAAATCACTATCATCACCTGCGCCACGTTCACACGACAACGCACGAACGCGGCGCTTCTCTAAGGTCCTTCCGGACCCAAACACAACTATCAAAATACCACCTTATGCCCCGGCCTGTCAAGAGGAAACTCCGGAAAAATGGGGTAGATAGGAAAATTCCTTACAATCGGGCGCAGTCCCCCTGGATACCCACAAAGACGGCGGTGTGCCTGTAAAGTATTATTAAATAAGGAGTTGCAGCAAGATGCCGTGTTGGGAGAGGCCGCCGAGCCGGCTCAGCCTGGACAGAGGACGACCTCGAGAGCCTGGTGGACATCGCCTACGAAGACAAATTCGAGGTTCTTGCGGGCCTCGGCGGGCACTTCGGGCAGGTCCTTCTCGTTCCTCCTGGGCAGGATAACCGTCCGTATACCGGCCTGTTTGGCGGCGAGGATCTTCTCCTTGAGGCCGCCGATGGGCAGGACCAGGCCTCGCAGGGTGATTTCGCCGGTCATGGCCACGTCGGGTCGAGGGGCCTTATTGAGCAGCAGGGAGGCCAGGGAGCAGAACATGGCGACGCCGGCGCTGGGGCCGTCCTTTGGGACGGCGCCGGCCGGTACGTGGATATGGAAATCGCTGGTCTTGAAGCGTTCCGAGTCGATGGCAAGGGTCTTTGCGGAGGCCTTGATCAACGAAAACGCGGTCTGGGCGCTCTCTTTCATCACATCGCCGATGTGGCCGGTCAGTTGCAGGTTGCCCTTGCCCGGCATGACGGCCGATTCGATGAAGAGCAACTCGCCGCCGACCGGCGTGTAGGCCATGGCCGTGGCGACGCCGGGAATGCCGGCGCGGAGAGCCAATTCGGACTCGTACTTGCGGGGTCCGAGAATATCCTTGAGTTGGCGTTTTCCGACGGCGGCCCGTCGCTTCTTGCCCCGGGCGATCTCGGTGCCGACGCTGCGGCAGACGGCGGCGATATCGCGTTCGAGGTTACGGACGCCGGCCTCGCGGGTGTAGTTGCGGATGATGTCGTTGAGGGCGTCGTCCTTGACGGCGAGCCGGCCAGCGGCCAGACCGTGTTCCTTGAGCTGGCGGGGGATGAGATAGCGTCGGGCGATCTGGAACTTCTCGGTCTCGGTGTAGCCGGGCAGTTCCAGGACCTCCATGCGGTCGAACAGGGCCGGGGGGATGGGCTCGATGTAGTTGGCGGTGCCGATGAACATGACGTGGGACAGGTCGAAGGGCTGGTCGATGTAGTGATCGGTGAAGGTGGCGTTCTGCTGGGGGTCGAGGACCTCGAGCAGGGCGCTGGCGGGGTCGCCGCGGAAGTCGGCGCCGATTTTGTCCAGCTCATCGAGCATGAATACGGGGTTACGGCTACGACACTTGCGGAGTTCCTGGAGGATCCGTCCGGGCAGCGCCCCGATGTAGGTGCGGCGATGGCCGCGGATGTCGGCCTCATCCCGTATGCCACCGAGCGATATCCGGACAAACTTGCGGCCCATAGCGCGAGCGATCGAGCGTCCGAGCGAGGTCTTGCCCACGCCGGGCGGCCCGATGAAGCAAAGAATCGGGCTCTTGCCTCTGGGATTGAGCTTTCGAACGGCGAGGAACTCGAGGATACGTTTCTTGACCTTGGCGAGGTCGTAGTGGTCGCGGTTGAGGATGCGCTGGGCCTGGTCGATGTCGATGCGGTCCTCGGTCATGGCCGACCAAGGCAGCTCGCAGACCCAGTCGAGATAGGTGCGGATGACGCCGTATTCGGGGGAGGCGGCGGGTATCTTGCCCATGCGGTCGAGTTCTCGCAGGGCCTCGTCCTGGACGGGCCTGGGCATCCGGGCCTTGCTGATGTTGTCCTTGACCTGCTTGATTTCCTGCGCGCGAAGGTCCTGCTCGCCGAGTTCGCTCTGGATGGCCTTGAGCTGCTCCTGGAGGAAGTACTCGCGCTGGTTCTTATCGATGGATTCGCGGACGCGGCCCTGTATCTTGTGGCTCAGTTCGAGGACCTCGAGCTGGTTGGCGAGGATCAGGGAGATCTGTTCGAGGCGGCGGGTGGCGTCGAGTTCTTGAAGGAGTTTCTGCTTCTCGGAGATGTCGATGCCGAGATTGGCCGCGAGGAAGTCCGCCAAAGCCGAAGGATTATCGATGTTCTCCAGCAGGACGGAGGCCTCCTCCGGGACGTTGGGGCTCAGGGCGATGAGGCGGTTGGCGGCCCGACGGACGCTGACGATGAGGGCGTGGAGGCGTTTTGTGACGCGGAAGTCCGTCTTGAGGGGTTTGATGCGGGCCCGCAGAAAGGGCTTGGCGCCGAGACGCGCGGCGACCTTGAAGCGGGTGATGCCGTGGACGACCAGGTGAACGGAGCCTTGTGGCAGCTTGATGCTCTTGAGGACGGAGGCGACGGTTCCTACGTTGTAGAGGTCGCCGAAGCCGGGTTCGTCGACATTGGGCCGGCGCTGGGCGAGCAGCCCGATGAGGGGACGGGCGGGGTCCAGCGATGCGAGAAGGGTTTTGCTGGAGGGGCGTCCGACCGCCAGGGGAATGACGGTTCCGGGGAATGCGACGACGTTTCGCAGCGGCAGGATGCCGATTTCCGTGGGGATGGCCACGTCTTCCTCCTGGGCGGCGAGATCGGGGCTGTCCGGGTGGAAGTAGGGCTCCATCGACGTGGACTCCTCGGCCAGCGCCGCATAGGGCGTCAGCGCCCGCCAGTGCAGGCCTGTTGCGAATGGATTGTCGGATTCCTTGCCCATGGCCGATTCCAGCAAAACACAGTTCAGACGCCATACTACACAATGGCCGTGTTGCGGGAAAAGGCAAAAACAGCGGGTGACATACAAAAAACGACGCTGTGGCCGGAGGATTCGGCTCAGGACAAAAAGAGTCTCCCCCTTGCGGCAAGGGCCACAAGAGGGAGCTGCTGGAAGAGTAGGCCGATCAATCTCAGGGGCGGTCAGTAGGGCAACTCGAGGTAGGCGGCCGGGTCGTAGGCCAGGACGATCTGCGGCACGAAGCCGGGCGGGGCGTGGGTGATGCCGGAGCGGTTGAAGTACAGGTCGCTGTTGCCGGTCAGGGTCATCTGCACGTCCGAATAGTTGATGGCCGAGCCGGCAATGGTGCCGCCCGCATTGCCGTAGAACTGAATACCGTTGGCGGCGATGGCACCATTGAGGGTATTGAAGTTGCCGCCGAAGCTCAGACTGAAGCCGGGCGCCAGGACAAAGGTGCCCGTGTATTGGCGGAGATCGGCAAACTGCTCTTCGGCGGGCAACTGGCTGAGGGGGCGGCTATCCACGGTTCCGCTGAACGTGATGCGGTTGACGCCGCTGTCGTCTTCGACGTCGCCGTCGCCCACGATCATACCTATGACAACGGCGTTTCCGGAGAATGTAACGATGTTGGGCGCTTCGATGAAGACCACGCCGCGCAACGTCACGTTACCGGTGAAGTTGGGATGGGTTCCGGCGACGATGCGGACGTTGTCGTAGGTGGCGGCGGCGGAGAGATCGGTGCTGGCGTCGATGACATTGACCACGTACGGCTCGAAGAACGAGCAGTCGGGTTCAGGGAATTCGGCGGGCGGGACGCCAAAGGTAACGTGGTTGTCGATGGCGGCGGCGCCGGTTTCTCCTCCGATACCCGCCTTGCCGCCCTGCAGATGGACCATGGCGAGGGGGTTGACGACACTGACGTCGCCGGCGATCTGGCTGTTGCCGATGATCGACAGTGCGAGCAGGTCATTCTCGGACTCGATATAGACGCTGGATTCCACCGCGATGTTGACGCCCTCGAGCAGGATGTTGCCGGCCAGGGAGAGCGGACCCTTGGTGGCGACGCCGAAGTCAAAGACGCTGTTGGCCCTTTCCGTAAGGCGGTACTCCGTGCGGACGGTCTTGGTCAGGCCGTCGCAGGCGCCGGTGACGTCCACCCGCAGGGCCGTGGGGTTGGTGGCGGAGGGAAGGGGGACGATGCTTGCGGTGAAGGTCTCGCCGGCGGCGTTGAGTGTGACCTGGGGCACGGTTGCGCCGGTTGAGTCGCAGGTGACGGCAACGCCGGAGGCATAAGCAGCGGCGGTCTGGAAGTCGGCGGCAAGCGAGGAAAAGGTCTGGCCGGCGGGGGTCGTGCCGCTGATGGCGACGTCGCCGAGCCAGTAGCGGACGATCTGGTGGCCGGACTCGGCGCAGGTGCGGGCGGCGTTCATGCGGCGGTGGTTGTCGGCCAGTTGCAGGCCGGAGCCCGACATGGCGGCCATACCGACGGCCAGGGTGGAGAACAGGACGATAAAGATGAGCGAGACCAGCAGCGCAGCACCTCGGCGTTGGGCTCGCGGGAATCGTTTCGAGCGTTTCATGGCAGTGGTCCCAAGAACGGACACATGCAGAGACCGAGTGCTACTTCTACAGCCGTAGAAAGTATAGGAAACACAAGGGATACCGCCAAACACACAGGGACCGGGAAGATCGTGCGCAGGAATACTGATAGGGCTGTGGAGAAAGGGGCGTTATGGCAACCAGGGCATTATCGGGCGTTGTCCCGCTCGGCGAAGTAGGAACTGCGGGCGAACGGCTCAGCGCAGACCCAGGAGAAACCCAGTCCGAGGGCGCGGCTCTTCCATTGGTCGAACTTCGCCGGTGTGATGTACTCGATGACGTCGAGGGAGTCCTTCGAGGGCTTGAGGTACTGGCCGATGGTGATACGGTCGCAGCGGACCGCCCGCAGGTCACCGAGCGTGCGCTCGATCTGCCCGTCGGTTTCGCCCAGGCCGAGCATAATGGAGGACTTTGTGATGACATCGACGTAGGTGTCTTTGGCCAGCCGCAGCAGGTCCAGAGATTCCTGGTAATCGCCGCCGGCGCGGGCCTTCGGGTAGAGTTCGGGAACGACTTCGACGTTGTGGGCGAAAACGAAGGGCAGGGCTGGCCGGAGGATCTCGAGGGCCTGGCCCTGGCAGCGGCGGAAGTCGGGCGTGAGGATCTCGAACTTCATGTCCGGGCGGAGGCGGCGGGTCTCAATGATACAGTTGCGGAATTGGGCGGCGCCGCCATCGGGCAGGTCGTCGCGGTTGACGCTGGTGATGACGAGGTACTTGAGGTCCATGCGGCGGGCCATTTCCGCGACGCGGGCAGGCTCGGATGGGTCCGGGGGGGCGGGCTTGCCGGCGGCAACAGAGCAGAACTTGCAGTTGCGGGTGCAGATGTTGCCCAGGATCAGGACGGTGGCGGTGCCGCGGGCCCAGCACTGGCCGCGGTTGGGGCAGTTGGCGTTGGTGCAGATGGTTTGCAGGGCGAGGTCCGCGAGGGTCTGCTCCGTATAGTGGTACGTGGCCCCGGCCGACAGGGGGCGTCGCAGCCAGGGCGGCAGACGGTGACGGGTCGGTTTGTTGGCCGGGTTGTCGGTCATGGCAGAGTCAAGGGTAGTCTATCTGATGCGCGGGCGGGACGCCCGCGACACGCAAGGGCAAGATGCCCTCGCCACGAGGCTGACCTGTCGGCGGCGGCATCGGGCCCATTGTATCAGGCAAAGTGTGCCCTGAGAATGGCGCTGAGCGTGTTCTTGACGTCGGCCATGTCGGGGCGGCGGCCGGTTTCCTGAAGGACGCTGGTCATGACGACTCCTTCGAGGCCACACGGGACGATAAGGTCGAAGAGGCCCGGGTCGTTGGAAATGTTGATGGCCATGCCATGGTGCGTGATAAAGCGCGAGACGCGGACGCCGATGGAGGCGATCTTTTGCGTCGTTCGTCTTGCGTATTGCGTATTGCGAGCTTTGGGAGGCCCTGGGTCATTCGAGGGGTTGGGCGCCTGGGTAGGGTGCTGTCGGCCGGCGTGCAGGTTCTCTGCGCGAACCCAGAGGCCCGGGTAGCCTTGGGAGCGTTCGGCATGGACAGCGAATTGGGCGAGCAGGTCTATACCGATGGCCTCCAGGGTGCGGATATACGGGTTGATGCCGAGGCCGCGGGCGGACAGGTCGAGGATGGGATAGAAGACGATTTGGCCAGGATTGTGCGCGGTGGTTCCGCCGCCGCGACGAATCGGCACTACGTCGATGCCGCGAGCGGCGAGTTCGGCCTCATCCATCAGAAGCCTGTTGGCCGTCTTGCGGGCTCCGAGCGTGATGACGGGCGGATGCTCGACAAGCAGGATGGTGTCGGGGACTTGCCCGGCGGCTCGGGCGTCGCGCAGTTGGTGCTGGAGTTGGAGCACCGAGCGGTAATCGGCCAATCCGCAGTCGTGAATATCCAACGCCATGGTCATAGGTTCCGCGTGTGCAACACGTTGCACACCCTACGGAGTTCCACTACAGGCCGGGTGGGCCGTAGAGGACGGGGCCGACGGCGTCCAGGACGGCGTCTTCGAGGACCTCCGAGACGGTCGGGTGCGGGAAGATGATCTTCGTGACCTTGTCAGACTTGCCGATCAGGGTGGAGGCCAGCGGCGCGTATTCGGTGGCGCCTTCGCCGACGAGAGTAATGCCGACGACGTTGTTGGTGGCGTTGTCGCGGATGACGCGGGCCTGGCCGGACAGGGCGTTGTGGGCGACGGCCCGGCCGTTGGCCTTGAAGAAGGCCTTGCCAACCGTGATATCCAGGCCAAGCTGCTCGCACTGTCTCTCGGACTTGCCGACGGAGGCGACCTCCGGGAAGGTGAAGATGACCCGCGGGACCATGTCGTAATCTTCCATGCGTTCATCGGCGCCGGTGGCGTTGGCGGCGGCCACATCACCCTCGGCCGTGGCGCCATGGGCCAGATAGGTGGTGCCGACCACGTCGCCGATGGCGTAGACGCCGGGGACGCTGGTCTCAAGCTTATCGTTGACGGCGATGACGCGGCCGTTCATGCGAAGATTGAGGGCGGCGACCGTTTCATCGACCACGGCGCGGCGGCCGACGGAAACGAGGACCTTCTCGGCATTGAGGGTTGTGCCGTCTTCGAGGGCGACCCTGGCCGGCGCGACGGAGGTATCGACCGAGGCGACCTTGCGGCTGACGAGGCTGCTGATGCCGAGCTTCTTGAATTCCCGTTCCAGGAGCCGGCCGACCCACTGGTCGGTCATGGGGCAGAGCTGGTCGAGGGCCTCGATGATGGTTACCTGGGTGCCCATCGCCGCGTAGACGCAGGCCATTTCGCAGCCGATGACGCCGCCGCCGATGATCGCCATGGACGCCGGGATGTTCGGCAGCGAGAGGGCCTCCTTGCTGGTGATAACCGTCCTGCCGTCTACGGGGATTGTGGGCAAAAGGGTGGTTTCCGAGCCGGTGGCGATGACGATCTTGCCCGCCTCCAGCGAGGTATTGCCGGATTCGCCCTGGACCTCGATTCTCCCCGGCGCTGTGATGACGGCCCGGCCTGGAATCACGTTGAAGCCGTGCGCCTTGGCGCTGCCTGCCATGCCCTTGCGAAAGCCGGTGATGATCGCGTCTTTTCGCTGCTGGATGACGGGCCAGTTCGGGGTCGCTGACGGGATATCCAGGCCCATTTCGGCGGCGTGGCGGGCCGCCAGCAGGGCGTGGGCCGCCGCCAGCAGGGCCTTGGAGGGGATGCAACCCCAGTTGAGACAGGTTCCGCCGAGATACTGCTTCTCGATCAGCGCGACGGACGCCCCGCGTCGGGCGGCCACGCGAGCGGCGCGGAAGCCCCCGGGGCCCCCGCCGATGACGACGACATCGTAACGATCTGCCATGGTGCTCGTGCTCCTTGCAATACTATCCACGTGCTGTGTCCGGCCACCGTCGGCCGCAGTTGCCTTATATACAGATGTTTGCCGCTCTTGGGAAGGGCGGACCAGTGTCAAATCGCGTTTTTCCAAAGGACGGCCACCGGTGAAATGGCCTTTTTCACTGGACAGATGCCGGCCGCCACGCAAGAATAACCCCGACAGTCGCCGGGATTCGGTGGTCCGGGCGGCGCACACAGCAGAGACGGTGGATACGGCTATGAGCGCAACCGGAAGGTACAACGGCGGCAAGTGGGCCTGGACGGCGGTGGTGGTGGGCTTGAATCTCGCGCTGTGGATTCTGCCGAGTCGCGTGTCCTATCTGATTGCGCAGAATCGCGACGTCCTGCTGGGCCGGTACAGCGTCGAACGGGTGACGGCTCTGCTGATTCTCGGTCCGATCAGCGCCGTGAGTCTGTTTCTGACGTGGAGCGACCCGTCGAAGAAAAAGCGGCGACAGTTTGCGGTTGCGGCTGTTGCATTATCGTTGCTGGCGGGTGTTGCCGTCGTTGATACGGCGGCCCGCCTTGGGAGGAGTCACGGGTACATTGTCCGCTACGACTTCCTCAGCCGCCTGCCCAACCGTGTCAACCATGGTGTTCACGAGGACGTTCCCTCCAAGGCCTTCTTGTACCCGACGAATCCACCGGCGTACCCGGATATCGAGTATACACTGACGACGGATGCCCGGGGCTTCCGAAACAGGACCGATTACGATCATTACGACGTCGTGGCGATTGGGGACTCCTTCGTCGAAGGCTCGAATGTCTCCGATGAGCAGGTCTGGCCGGTGCTGCTGGCGGAGAAGACGGGGCGGAGCATCTACAACCTGGGGATGAGCGCGGGCAACTGCGTGACTTATCATGAGAGCCTCAAACGTATCGGCGTGGGCCTGTCGCCGCGGATTGTTCTGTGCATGGTCTATGAGGGCAACGATTTTCGAGACTCGAATTACCGTAACAGGGACGCCCCGACCAGGCGTGTGGGCAGGTACTTTCGGGCTTCACCGATCCGCCTCGCCGTGAAGGCGGCCGTCACTCGGGGCCTTGGCGGGCGGACGGTCGATCCGCCGGATGCCGATGACGCGGATGCGACGGTCGACGAGATTCGAGAGGACAGGGCGAGGGCCGGCGCGGACGACCCCGTTTCGTGGCTGCCTGCGCCCGTCGGACCCGAGGACAGTCCCCGGTACTACGCCTTCAAAATCAAGGACCTTCTGAGCCATTTCGTTACGGCAGAGAGGTTTGAGCAATCCGCCGGCTGCGTGAAGACGCTTGAGAAGCTGGGCGAGATCAAGCAGCTTTGCGACGACCACGGTTCGCATTTGACCATAGTTTATGCCCCGAGTAAGTATCGCACGCTGACGCCGCTGCTGATGGATCGCCTGACCGACTCGCAGTTGCATGCGTTCATGTCGCTGAAGGCGGACGACCTGCCCGAACCTGAACGACTGAAGGAGGTGCTGGCCGGGCGTTTGGACGTCATGGAGTCGGCCATCAAGTATTTCTGTGAGACGAGGTCCATCGGTTTCGTGAGCCTGGTTGAACCGCTGCGGGAGGCGATGGCCCAGGGGCGGCAGGCGTACTTTACATACGATCAGCACTGGACGCCCATAGGGCACGAGATTGTGGCCGAGGTGTTGGCGGCGTATCTGGGCGGGTCGGATGCGGAAGGGCCGGCCTGTGATGAAGGCGAGTAGCGCGCCCGCCGCGCGGATGTCAGGATTTCTTGTCGATGGAGGTGTGGGCGGCATCAAACATGCGAATGCCGCCGGTGTCGAGACGCAGGACCAGGCCCTTTTCGGGGTCCACGTCGATGCAGTGGCCGCTGAAGCGACGACCGTCGTAAATGACGGTAATGCGTTGATGAAGCTGTGTGGCATATTGTCGCCATGCGTCGGTCACGGCGGCGGGCGATGCCGCGGCCGTCTCGACCCAGCGGTCCAGACTGGTCAGGAGTCGACGGGCTACGGCCGTGCGGTCACAGATGGCTCCGGCCTCGATGGCCAAGCTTGTGGCTGAGACCCGCAGTTCCGGGGGGAAGTCTTCGGCAGATTGGAGGCAGTTGACGCCGATGCCAATGATGTGGGCGACCCGGCGGGCGGCGCCGCGCGTCTCGAGCAGGATACCGGCGACCTTTTTTCCATTGATGAGAATATCATTGGGCCATTTGATCCGGGCACGGACGCGAAGGTCGTCATTCAGCGTCTCTGCGACGGCGACGGCCGCGGCCAGGCTCAGCAACTCGCCCGGACATGGACTGCCGAGCAGAAGGACCGAGCAAAGCAGGCTCTTGCCGGGGTCTGAGTGCCAGGCGGCTCCGGCGCGGCCGCGTCCGGCAGTCTGGTGTTCGGCGAAAACAGCCAGACCATCATTGGCCGGATCGGTGGCGTATCGGGTCGCCAGGTCGTTGGTGCTGGCCGTCTCGGCGAAGACGACCCCCTTGCGTCCGATGCGGCGCGTGCTGAGACCGGCGGCAATCCTGTCGGGGTCGAGCGGTTCCTGCGGCGACGTCGCGGGGCTCATCGGTCCAGGCCGATATCCACGGCCGTCGCCGAGTGCGTCAGGGCGCCGATGGCGATGCGGTCGACGCCGGATTGGGCGATGGCCGAGACGTTATGCAGGGTGACGTTGCCGGAGGCCTCCAGCAGCGGCCTGCCGCTCTTGCCGCGCATGGCGTCGCGCATCTGGACGGCATGCTTGAGCTGCCACTGGCCCATGTTGTCGAGCAGAACAATGTCCACGCCGGGGACGCGAAGGACGTGGTCAAGCTGGTCGTCGACGTGATCCACCTCGACGGCGACGAACTTGATGCCCCGGGTGGCGTGGGCCTGCCGGACGATGTCCGTCAGCCGCTTCTCAAAGTCGCGGTCAAAGTTGCGTCCGATGTCGGCGAGATGGTTGTCCTTGATGAGGACGGCGTCGTAAAGACCCATGCGGTGGTTGTATCCGCCGCCGCAGCGGACGGCGTACTTCTCCAGCACCCGCCAGCCGGGCAGGGTCTTGCGGGTGTCGTAGATCTTGGCGCGGGTGCCCTTGACGGCGCGGACGTACTTGCCGGTGGTCGTGGCGATGCCGCTGAGCCGCTGGAGGAAGTTCAGCACGACCCGCTCGGCGCTGAGCATGGGACGATAGGGACCCTCGATGACGCCCAGGCGAGCCCCGACGTGGGCGACCTTGCCGTCGGGAATGAAGGTGCGGACGGTCAGCCGCTCGTCGTAGAAGCGGAGAATCTCCGCGGCGACGGTCATGCCGCAGACGATGATCTCCTCGCGCGAGACGATGTTCGCACGGGCCGTGACGCCGTCGGTGAAGAGCAGCCGGCTCGTGATGTCGCCGCCGCCGAGGTCCTCCTCCACGGCCATCCGAATCAGCGGTCGTATTTTCGCAAGGTTGAGTTTTCGCATGACAGAGGCCCCGATAAGGAGGCATGGACGGGCCCCGACCGAGCGCAGAGCCGGCCACAGTATGGCATAGGGGTCCGGCTGTGTCAACAGGGTGAAAAAGTCCGCCGCCGGGCCGGTTTTTGCTTGCAAAAGACTGCCACGGTGGGTAGGATACTCCGCGATCCGGATCAGCCGGGACGGCCGCGGGGACGGGCCGGGCGATCCGGGAGGTCGGCTGCGGGGGGCCGTAGGCGGACGACTCCTTTATGGTGCAGGCGCAGGTTTTTTGCGGATTTGGAGGACATAGAGATGCGCAGGATGGTGAGATGGTTGGTAGCGGGGTTGTTTCTTGTGGTCTGCCGGGTGGCGGCGGAGTGCCCGTCGGCGGACCTGACGGGCGATTGTTTCGTGGACCTGGCGGATATGGCGGTTCTGGCCGAGCAGTGGATGACCGGCCGGCGGGACCCGCTGCCGCAGGAGCTTGCGGCTCTGGCCGGCGGGGCCTTCGCCATGGGCGATGCCTTCAGCGAGGGGGCCTCGGCGGAGCGGCCCGTGCACGTGGCGGTGGTCAGTGCCTTCCACATGGGCAAATACGAGGTCACGAACGGGCAGTATTGTGCTTTCCTCAATGACGCATTGGGAGAGGGTCTGGTTGCCATGATTGACGGGGTGGCGTATCAGGGCGACTCCGGGACGGTGTACCCATACTGCAACACGGCGCCGGCCGGCGGCAACTCGCTGATTATCCATGATGAGGAGGCCTTCAGCGTGGCGGACAAGGGCGGCCGCGATGTAACGAATGACCCGATCGTCGGCGTGAGCTGGTACGGGGCGGCGGCGTACTGCAACTGGCGCAGCGCGAAAGAGGGCTTCCCGCAGTGCTATGACCCCGCGACGTGGGCGTGCGATTTCTCGAAGAAGGGCTATCGGTTGCCCACCGAGGCCGAGTGGGAGTACGCTGCGCGGGCGGGTCTGGGGGCCAAGCGCTTCCCGTGGGGCGATACGATCTCGCACCAGCAGGCCAATTACAACAGCACGGCTGCTCAAGGCTACGATGTCAGCCCGACCCCGGGCTACCACCCGGCCTGGAACGATGGAATCATGCCGTATACGTCGCCTGTGGGCACTTTCGCGGCCAATGCCTTCGGGCTCTACGACATAGCGGGCAACGTCTGGGAATGGTGCAACGACTGGTACGCAGCCGGGTACTATGGGACGCGGCCGGACCCCGATATCAACCCGACCGGCCCGTCGACCGGCACCGCCCGCGTCCTCCGCGGCGGCGGATGGGCCGCCGATGCCGCCGCCTCCCGCGTCGCCCGACGCAACAACTACGCCCCCGATGGACGCATCGCCAGCTACGGCTTCCGCGTGGTCCTGGCCATGGAGTAGCCTCCCACGGGATAGGACACGGATCGAATAGTCGATGGTCGTTAGCCTAACCATGTGCATGGGATTATCCTCGTAGAGGCAGGCCCCTGTGCTTGCCCTGACGGCGCGCTGGGCAAAGGGCAATCGGACGGGATGCGACAACCGCAAATGGGGCAACCATGGGGGGTTGCCCCTACGAGCGTTTCTTGTTCAGGAAGGCTCGTTTCTTCTTTTTGGAGTCCATGAGGACCAGTTCGGGCAGTTCCTTCAGTTCGCGGAGCTGATCCCGGAGGGCGGCGGCTTTTTCGAATTCGAGGGCCATGGCGGCGGCGAGCATTTCCTGTTCGATCTGGGCGGCCAGTTCGATCTTGTCGTACTCGGCCGGGCGCAGGCTTTTCGAAAATGCCTCGCGGGCGGTCTTGCGGGCCTTGATCTGCTCGGTGAGGCTGTTGCGGATTTCCTTCTTGATGGTCTCCGGCGTGATGCCGTGCTCGGTGTTGTAGGCCAGTTGTATCTGGCGGCGGCGGTTGGTCTCGTCGATGGCGCTGCGCATGGATGGCGTCACCTTGTCGCCGTAGAGAAAGACCGTGGCGTTGACGTTGCGGGCGGTGCGGCCGATGGTCTGGATCAGCGAGACCTGGCTGCGGAGGAAACCCTCCTTGTCGGCGTCGAGGATGGCCACGGCCGAGACCTCCGGCAGGTCCAGGCCCTCGCGGAGCAGGTTCACCCCCACCAGCACGTCGAACTCGCCGTGCCGCAGGTCGCGGAGGATCTCGATGCGTTCGAGCGTATCGACCTCGCTGTGCAGGTAGCGGCAGCGGAAGCCGCGCTTGCTCACATAGGACGAGAGGTCCTCGGCCATGCGCTTGGTCAGGGTGGTCACGAGCACGCGCTCCTGGACGGCGACGCGTTTCTCGATCTCGCCCAATAGGTGCTCGACCTGATGGGCCGCGGGCAAGACGAAGATCTCCGGGTCGAGCAGGCCGGTGGGACGGATGATCTGCTCGACGACCTCGCCGCCGCATTTTTCCATCTCGAACGGGCCGGGCGTGGCCGAGACGAAGATGACCTGCGGCCACATCCGCTCGAATTCCTCGAAGCGAAGCGGGCGGTTGTCCATGGCGCTGGGCAGGCGAAAGCCGTGGTCGACGAGAACCTGCTTGCGGCTGCGGTCGCCGGCCGACATGGCCCGGAGTTGCGGGACCGTTACGTGTGATTCGTCGATGAACAGCAGAAAATCATCGGGGAAGTAATCGATCAGGGTATACGGCCGCGAACCCGGCGGCAGTTGGGCGAGATGGCGAGCATAGTTCTCAATGCCGCTGCAATAGCCGACCTCCTGCATCATCTCGAGGTCGTACATCGTCCGCGCCTGGAGGCGCTGGGCCTCGAGGAGTTTGGCCTCGGCCCGGAAGTCGTTGAGGCGCTGTTCCAGTTCGGCGCGGATGCTCGCCACGGCCGTACTGATGCGGTCCTGGGGCATGATGTAGTGCTGGGCCGGGTAGATGAAGACCTGGTCCTCGACGGCCAGCGTCTCGGAGGAGACCGGATTGATGTAGGTGATGCGCTCGATCTGGTCGCCGAAGAACTCGATGCGAACGGCGAAGGATTCGTAGGACGGCTGAATCTCAACGACATCCCCGCGGACGCGGAATGTGCCGCGCTCGAAGGCGATGTCGTTGCGGGCGTATTGGATATCAGCCAGCCGTCCCAGAAGCGTGTTTCTGTCAATGCTGTCGCCGACGCGGACGCCCACGACGGAGGCCTTGTAGTCCTCCGGCGAACCCAGGCCGAAGATGCACGAGACCGAGGCGACCACGATGCAGTCGCGGCGGCTTGAGAGGCTGGTCGTGGCCGACAGACGCAGGCGGTCGAGGTCGCTGTTGCGGGAGGCGTCCTTTTCGATGTAGATGTCGCGCTGGGGGATGTAGGCCTCGGGCTGGTAGTAGTCGTAATAGGAGACGAAGTACTCGACGGCGTTATCGGGGAACAGCTCCTTGAACTCCTCGTAGAGCTGGGCGGCCAGCGTCTTGTTGTGGCTGATGACCAGGACGGGCTTGTCGAAGCGGGCGATGACGTTGGCCATCGTGAAGGTCTTGCCCGAGCCGGTTACGCCCATGAGCGTCTGGAACCGGCGGCCCTGGGCGACGCCCGCGGCGAGCCGCTGTATGGCCTCGGGCTGGTCGCCGGCGGGCTTGAACTGCTTGTTGAGCTGGAAGATACCCATCGAGCTCCTGATTCTAGCACCTGCGAGCCCGAATCAAAGCGAGGACTGGGGAAAAAATGTGCCGGCGCCGGCCTGTGTTAACTCAAGGACGATGGCTCGGTGGCGCCATTGAGCGGCGAATTGTTGGCGGCCAAGGGAGATACGGCCGAGGGCCGGATCGGCAAGGGTGACGGTCTCGTCGGAGACGGCAAGGATGGCTACGCAGTGGTCGCGGAGACGGCCGTCGCGCAGGACCGCCAGCGTCGGACCCGCTTGGGCGAGTTGGGCGACGGAGTCGAAACGCTGGTAGCGGCAGCGCAGGCCCCGGTCGCCGTAGAGGCGTTGCAGGACGGCGCTGAGGTGGGCGGGCAGCGTGCCCGTTACGGGGTTGGCGCGGGCGTGGATGGCCAGTTGCCCCTCATCGGCCGAGATGCCCAGCCGGGCCAGGGCCGTGACGGCGGCGGCCGGGCCGCAGGTGTAATCGGTGGATTGGAGACAGACCCCATCGGCGGTCAGCGTCGTCTGCAGGGCCGCCAGTTGATGCCGGATCACGGCCGGCAACAGGAACGGCAGCACCGAGAACCACGCCACCACCGCGACCATGAACACACCGGTCGCTATCCGCTCCCAGCGTCTGGGCAGATGCGACAGGGGCATGACCAGGCCGAGCGTAACGGCCAGAGCAACCAGGACATAACGCAGCCGCCCCGTGACGAGCCACGCCAGCGCTCCGGCGAATGCCCACTGCTCCCGGACACGAACCGCCAGCATCAGGGCGATAATGCCCAGAGGCAGCAGATACCAGAAGCCCCACCACGGCCTGGAGCAGCGCGCCAGACGCCGCGCCAGCAGTATACCGCAGGCGGCTACGAGCAACACCGCGAATGTCTCCAGCCATGGACCCATACACCGACCTCAGATCAAGTTCCGCGAGCTTATTATACCTATTGTACCATAATGTGGCGGGATCGCGAAAGGAATTCTTGCTATTTGATTAGATCGCCCTTTTGCGGTATGTTGGCCGGTGGCGATAGTGCCGCCTAACCCAAAGGAGCCGACCATGACCGCTGACCGAATCACCCGCCGAACCTTTTTGAAGACAACCTCCGCCGCCGTGCTGGCCGCGGCTGCATCGAGCGGCCGTTCGGCAGAGGCGGCCGGCGGGGCCATCCGTCTGGGCGGGCCCATCTTCGCCCGGCATGACAGCCCCGAGTCCTGGATCGCCGCCCTGCAGACCGTGGGCTATCGCGCGGCCTACTGCCCGCTGAGCCCGACCGCCGATGACGCCACGGTCAGTGCCTACGCCGCGGCCGCCAAGCGGGCGGATATCACCATCGCCGAGGTTGGCGCCTGGAGCAACCCCATCAGCCCGGATGAGGCCCAGCGCAGCGCCGCCCTGGAAAAATGCCGTACCCATCTGGCGCTGGCCGACCGCATCGGCGCTCGTTGCTGCGTCAATATCGCCGGTTCGCGGGGGGCCAAGTGGGACGGCCACGATCCGAAGAACTTCACAAAGGAGACCTTTGACATGATCGTGGAAACAACGCGGGGGATCATCGACGCGGTCAAGCCCACCCGGACGTTCTTCACGCTCGAGACCATGCCCTGGGCATACCCGGATTCGGCGGACTCGTACCTGGCCCTGTTCAAGGCCATCGACCGCAAGCAGTTCGCCGTCCACCTCGACCCGGTGAACCTGATATGCAGCCCCCAGCGGTACTACGGCAACGCCGAGATCATCCGCGAGTGCTTCAAGAAGCTGGGCCCGTACATCCGCTCGTGCCACGCCAAGGACATCCTGCTGCAGCCCGAACTGACCACCCACCTCGACGAGATCCGGCCGGGCCTGGGGGGCCTGGATTACGCTGTCTTCCTCAAGGAACTGACCCGCTTCTCCGACGCCCCGCTGATGCTCGAACACCTGCCCAACGCGGAAGAATACCGCCTTGCGGCCGAGCATATCCGCTCCGTCGCGAAGGTATCGAATATCCCGCTGGCGTGACAGTCGCGGGCAACTGAAAACTCAAAGCCCCAAGCCGCTCCCTTCCTACGCCGTACCCGAAGTTTGGGGTTTGGGGCTGTGGTTTTGCGTTTGGGGTTTCAGATTTAGGGGTTCTCGGGGAGAGAACCGTGGTTTTGTATTTCTTTGCTTCTAATTCATGTATCCGCTGATTACCTTGTTGTGCGCCTCGATGAAGCGGTTGTTCTTCTCGATGAGAGTGGCGATGACGTTGAACTGATTGAGCAGCATTTCGATCAGTTCGATGTTGCCCAGGGCTGCTTCGGGGCTGTATTGCGGGAGGGCGACCATGACATAGCCAAAGTGCGTCCGTTCGGTCGAGAGCTGGGCGCCGACGATGCAGCAGTCGCCGTGCTCGGTCACTATCGGCTCCTGCCCGTCGTCGATGCGCGAACGAAGCTCGGCCAGGTACGATTCACTGATGTTGAGTTCCGCGAAGCGGTGCGAATCGCTCGGGCGACATGTGCCATCGGCGTCCATGATGACGATCAGGGGTCCAGCCTCGCCCGCTACGCCGAAAATCTGCATCGCCGCCTGCTGGCTCAAGGCCGCGTTACCGGAGAACAGTGTGCCATACATATCCATGCAATAGCCTCCAAATGCCGTTCAGATGCGACTTCGGACAGTGTTTCGGCGTATTCGGGCGGCGACTTGCCCTCAAGCGGGTCCGGACACGGCAAATCCGCCGGCCACCCGCAGTAATCGCATAATCCCTACATAACGACCTGGGTTATAGGACGCTGAGCCATGTCGGCTGCTCGTGTAGGGCACGCTGCATGCCTTCAATTTCTTTGACAACCCCGTATGGCCCCAATAGGATGCCCGAAAGAACAACCGGACCTGTCGGACCCAGCGTAGAAGGGGCCTGGGCCACGCCGGTGGAAGATCGAATAGCACCGTATGAGATTCCTGCTCGATATCGCATATTTGTTTGCCGTGCTGGCGTATGCCCCTGTGATGCTCTACCGGATGGTTGCGTGCGGCCGGTACCGGACAGGCTGGCCGCATCGCTTCGGCAAGGTGGGGCGGCGGCACAGCGGTGGGCGGTGCATCTGGATTCACGCCGTCAGCCTCGGCGAGATCAACGCCACCCGCACCGTGGTCGCCGAGTTGAAGCAGCGACTTGGCGACTGCGAGATCGTTATCAGCACCACCACCGACACGGGGATGGAGCGGGCGCGGGCGCTGTTTGCGGCCGACCATGAGGTCTTCTACTTTCCGCTGGATTTCTCATTCATCAGCCGCCGGGCGTTCCGACGGCTACGGCCGGACCTGTGCCTGCTGATGGAACTCGAAGTCTGGCCCAACTTCCTGACCTCGGCCCGCAAGTTCGGTGCGCATGTGGTCATTGTGAACGGCCGTATCTCCGAGCACAGTTTCAAGTGGTACCGCCGCATCCGGCCGATTGCGAAGGCCATTTTTTCCCGCCTGTCGATCATCCTGACCCAGACCGAACTGTACGCCGAACGCTTCAGACGGATCGGCTGTGCGTCCGAGCGGGTGGTCGTCACCGGTTCGCTCAAGTACGACACGGCCCAGATCGCCGACCGGGTCCACGGGGCCGATACCCTTGCCGCCCAACTGGGCATCACGGCCGAGCAGCGACTGCTGGTCGCCGGCGCCACGGGCAACGATGAGGAGAAAATACTGCTCGACGTCTACCGCCGACTCATCGAGGAGCCCCAATTCCGGGACGTCCGCCTGGTGGTTGTGCCTCGAAAGCCCGAACGCTTCGACGAGGTCGCCCGGCAAATCCAGCAGGCGGGCTTCGACCTGGTCCGTTATAGCCAGGTCAAAGAGCACAAGAGCGCAAGGGCACAAGAGCATGAGAGCACAAGAGCGCAGGAGGCGGGGGACGAGGGACGAGGGACGAGGGACGAGGGTGGCAGCCTTTCGCGGAGCGAAGGGCTGGATCGTCCGGCCCTTGCCTTCGGCAAAGGCCGCCACCCCGACGAAATACCAGGTGCGAACGACGAAACACGCAATACGCAATACGAGCTCCAGAGGGGTCTGGTGCACGGGCAGGATGCCCATGCCATGCAAGGCCGGGACGCCCCCGCCACCGGAGACGAACGACGAGATACGAAATACGGCGTGATACTCGGCGACACGATGGGCGATCTGCGCAAGTTCTACAGCCTGGCGAGCGTAATCTTCGTGGGCCGGTCGCTTGTGCCCATGGGCGGTTCCGACATGATGGAGGCGGCGGCGCTGGGCAGGCCCACGGTCTTCGGGCCGCACGCGACGAACTTCCGCCAGACCGTCGAGGCCCTGCTGGCCGAGGACGGCGCCATCTGTGTCCGGAATACTGAAGACCTCCTGGCCGCCCTGAGGAGGTGCCTCGGCGATCCTGACTACGCCGCCGGAATCGCCCGAAACGGCCGGGCCGTCATCCGAAGCAACCAGGGCGCCACCCGCAAGACCGTCGACGCAATAGCCGCCCTGTTGAACCCGCCCGATGAGTCCGACGAGTCCCATCGGTCCGGCGGGGCTTGACAGCCAACGTGCGTAAGGGTATAGTCAAGCGGACAGTTGTCGATTGCACGAGATTGCACAATGGAGCGCGCAAAAATGGCTGCCGACGTGAAGAATATCTACCAGGCATTCGATCCGGCTCCTCTGGCCGCGGCGGACAGCGAACTCTACGTCGCCCTCGACGAGGTCCGGGGCAGTTCCGGGCTGGTGCGGAAGCTGACACAGCAAATTCGGCTCTCCGATAAGCCAACCTTCCAACTGCTCGCGGGCCACATCGGCAGCGGCAAGAGCACGGAGCTGCGCCGCGTCCAGAAGGAACTCGAACACGGGCAAGACCGCGTCTTCACCGTGTTCTGTCAGGTCCTCGAAGATATTGACCCGAGCGATGCTGACTTCCCCGATGTGCTCCTGGCCATCATGCGCCAAGTGGCCCGTCAGTTTCGAGAGCGTCTTGGGATCGAGTTGAAGCCCGGCTATTTCAGACAGCGGTGGGGAGAACTCAAGACGTTGCTCGGCAGCGAGGTCAACCTGGAATCCCTGGAGTTGGAGACCGGCCTGGGTAGGTTCACGGCCGCCATCAAGAGCAGTCCCAGCACGCGAGACGCAATCCGCAAGGCCCTTGAGCCAACGACCGCCCGCTTGATTGACGCCGCCAACGATGTTCTCGGCGAGGCGGTGTCGCACGCGGCGAAGAAGGACTACGGCGGCATAGCGATCATTGTCGATGATCTGGACAAGCTCTCGGTGGCGCATCAGCCGGAGCTGGGCGGCTCGGCGGCGGAGCGGCTCTTCCTGACCCGGCACGCCCAGCTTACCGCGTTCGGGTGCTCCGTGATTTGCACGATACCCATTTCGCTTGCCTACTCGTGCAAGGAACAGCAGATGGCCAATCTGTACGGGATCACGGCGCCGCCGGTCGTGCCCATGACCAAGATATTCGAACACGACGGTAAGATACACGCACCCGGCTTTGAGAAATTCAGGGCGATTATCGCCGCTCGCTTGAAGAAGGCCGCAGTGCAAGAGAAGGACGTGTTCGCCGCCGACGCGGTGAGAGATAAGGTCATCGAGTACAGCGGCGGACAACCCCGCGTACTGATGACGCTGATCCGGGACTCGCTCGTGGAAGGTGAATTGCCCCTGAGCGAGAGCACGATTGCCACGGTAGCGAAGAAGGTCACGCACTCCTACGCACGACAACTGCGGGAAGAACACTGGAAGATCATAGAGCAGGTGCGCAAGACCCACGCGCTGAAGCGCACCACCGGCAACGACGCGCTGTGCATGGAGCTGCTGGCAAACCGCGCTATCCTGCAGTATCCGAACGATCCGGAGTGGTACGGCCTGAACCCGCTGTTGCCGAGACGACCGAAATCATGAGCAAGAAGACGGCTACGCCCGCCTCGTTCGCACAGACGGCCTTTCAGCGCGCCGAACTCGAGGCGTTTCGACGCATGTTGACGGTTTCCGAGGGGACGTTCTCGTTGAGTATCGTCCTGTGCAACAGCCCGGCCCTGCGTGATCACCTGATCGAGCACGTCACCAGCGAGATGGAGGGCATCCAGGTCACACGCATCGCCGAAGACACGCAGGACATCTTCGATCTCGCGCAACGTCAGATGCCGAACGGCCGGCCGCGGGCTGTCTTCATTGTGGACATGGAGAAGGCCCTCGCCGGCCAACGGAGCGAAAGGGTCCTGCAGGGCCTGAATGTCAGCAGAGAGCAATGGCGATCCCGCCACCAATGCCCGGTGGTGTTCTGGATTGCGGAGTACGTGGTGGCGTTATTGTCGACTCGCTGCCGTGACCTGTGGTCCTGGGTGAGCCACCAGTTTGAGTTTGTCTCGGAGCAGGCGACCGCTTCGGCGGGATTGCAGGACAGCTACGCGGGGAACACGGCTCTGGCGAGGAATCTCGATGTCCATGAGAAGCACTTTCGCATCGCGGAACTGGAGCAACGAATCGCGGACGCCGGCGATGACCCCCAGGGACAGCTCAGGGAACATGTTTCCATTTGGCAAAACGAACTCGCATGTCTTCGTTGGTCTCTTGGAGAATTGGACACCGCGATGGCCCTGCACAAGGAACAGGAGCGGATCTGCCGGCAGTTGGGCAACCTGGAGGGTCTCTCGTCGAGCCTCGGCAACCAGGCCTTGATCTTGCAGGCGCGCGGGGACCTGGACGGGGCGATGGCCCTGCTCAAGGAACAGGAGCGGATCTGCCGCCAGTTGGGCAGCCTGGACGGCCTGTCGTGTACCCTCGGCAACCAGGCCGTGATCTTGAAGGCGCGCGGGGACCTGGACGGGGCGATGGCCCTGCACAAGGAAGAAGAGCGGATCTGCCGGCAGTTGGGCACCCTGGACGGCCTGGCGTGTACCCTCGGCAACCAGGCCGTGATCTTGAAGGCGCGCGGGGACCTGGACGGGGCGATGGCCCTGCTCAAGGAGAAGGAGCGGATCTGCCGCCAGTTGGGCAACCTGGCCGGCCTGCAAACGAGCCTCGGCAACCAAGCCTTGATCTTGAAGGCGCGCGGGGACCTGGACGGGGCGATGGCCCTGCTCAAGGAACAGGAGCGGATCTGCCGGCAGTTGGGCAATCTGGACGGTCTGTCGCGTACCCTCGGCAACCAAGCCTTGATCTTGAAGGATCGCGGGGACCTGGACGGGGCGATGGCCCTGTTCAAGGAAGTGGAGCGGATCTGCCGCCAGTTGGGCAACGTGGAGAGTCTGGCGATTGCTCTGGCCAACCAGGCGGCGGTACTGGCGCAGATGGGCCGCGCCCGCGAGGGCTTACCATTGGCGGAGCAGGCGCATCAGCTTGCGGCGCAACATGGTTATGCCGTAGTGGCCAATCAGATCGAGCCTGTTGTGAACACGATGCGCCGAGAGGCGCAGCAGGGCCTGGCGGCCCAGTCCGATCAGCCAAAGCCGCCCGCCGGGCCGTCGCCGGGGGCGAATCCGCGGTCTTGATTCCTGCTTTTTGACACTTGGTGTTTGGCATACGATGGCTTCTACCGACAACAACGGCCTGCTGTCCCGTGACGCCCTTGCAGCCGACCCCCATCTCGGCGAGATCCGCGCCCATATCGAGAGGCGCCGCCAGGGCCGCTCCGACCCCAAGCGCAATCTCATCATCCTCGCCGTCACCCTGTTCATCTTCTTCAGCGTGGCCCGGTTCGGCGGTTTGACGGATGTCGTGCTGGTGGTCGCCGTTCTGCTGGTCCATGAACTGGGGCACCTGGCCGCGATGCGTCTGTTCGGCTACAAGAACGTGCAGATGTTCTTCATCCCGATGCTCGGTGCGGCCGTCTCCGGCACCAGCCGCAACGTCGCCACCTGGAAGAAGGCCATCGTCTGCCTCATGGGGCCGTTGCCGGGGGTCGTGCTGGGTCTGATCATCGGGGCCGTCTATATCGTGACCGATCATCTGCTGCTGCGACGGATGATGCTCATGTTCCTGGGCATCAACATCTTCAACCTGCTGCCCTTCTACCCGCTGGATGGGGGGCGATTCCTGCGTGAAATCCTCTTCTCGCGCAATCGCTATGCGGAGTTGATCTTCCGAATACTGGCGTCCGGCGGCCTGCTGCTGCTGGCGGTGGCGTCCGGCATGTGGATTCTCGCGGCCTTCGTCGCCGTGGGCCTGTTGACCATCGGGCCGACCTTCAAGATGGCCGGCATCGCCACGACCCTTCGACCCCAAGTCCATCGATCAAGCCGGCGCAACTCGCGGTCGCTCCAGTCCACGGCATCCGCGTTCGAGTGGCCATCCGAGATCGCACCGAACCCGTATGGCCTCACATCACGAGACTGTCATGCCGGTGAAGGCAGGCATCCAGACCAACCCCCCATTGCGCCGGCCACCCCGCAATACGCAATACACAATACGCAAGACGAGCACATCCCCGACGAGACGCTTCGAGCCATACTCGGCGAGATCCGCCGTCGGATGTCACCAAAGGCCAACACCGCGACGCTGGCCTTCTACGCCGACGAGATATGGGACCGCATGCACATCCGTCCCGCGGGGATTCTGCCGACGGTTCTATTGTTGCTGGCCTATGCCGGTTCGTTCCTGGTCCCGCTGACGGCGGGTGTGGCCGGGGCGGTGGTCTACCATCGGCGGCACAGCCGGCCACTGCTTGAGTCGAAGATCGTCGAATCCCGTGAGCCCGACGGAAGGGTCGTCCAGAAGGAGATGGTCTACAGCCTGGGCGGTCTGGTATCCGAGACGCAGCTGTCGGACGACGGCACGCTCTACCACGGACCGCACACGTACTACTACGACACCGACAGCGGCAGCGTCTATCTGCGGGGTCATTGGAGCAAGGGCCGGCCCGACGGTTCTTGGCGGCAATTCGATCGTTACGGCAACCTCACGTCCGTCACCACCTGGGACAATGGGCGGTTTGTCTCTTACGAGGACGTCCGCGACGGCCGGAGGGTCTCGATCCCATTGGAGGACGTTCGCTCGGATGTCCGCGAAGCCATCGAGTTTCTACGCGACTGCCCGCCCCAGGGCCCCACGAGGAGTTCCTTCGTCGTGGACGACCCGAATGCCGCCTCGTGATGGGCAACCGCTCCAGCGGGCCGATGCCGGTGGAAAAATGTACCGAACCCCTTCAATGGTTACGGGGTGGTTGCGGCGATCTTGTTGGGCAGCGACGTTGTGGCGATGGTGCGATCCCAGTCCGTGATATGGTCCAGTGGGGCGCGGAAGAGCCGGCCTGCGTTGGGACCTCGTGCGACGTAGCCCTCGGCGAACATGTATCCGTCGAGGCCGCGCACACACAGTTCGGCCGAGAACAAGGGGCCCTGCGGCCCTGGATACCCCTGTGGCCATACGATGCCGTCAAAATACGCCGAAGGCCACTCGACATCGTAGATGTCCGGGCTGATCGAGTCGACGATCTGCATGTATCGCCGGCCGTTGCGGTCGATCGGCATGGCCCCGACGGTGTGACCGGAGGCGCCGCAACTCAGACGCACGACGAAATACTCGCCTTGGCCGGCGTTGCGGTAGAGGGCTCCGATCAGGTCGGTGCCTCGGATACAGTCCAGTTTGCGCACGTCGAGCGACTGCCTGAGCGTGGGGATGCCCCCGCCGTAGTTCTCCCAGCCGTTGAGCACGGCACCGGCCAGTGTATGCGCCTTCTGCACCACGTCGCGGCGGGGACCCATGATCTGGCCGCCGGCGGTCAGCAGCCGGGGATCGTACCGGTCCGACCACTCGACGCCGCTGCTGTAGAGCCCGGCGCGGTAGAACAGGGCGTCCATCAATTCATCAACGGTGACGACGGGGTGTAACCGGTCGAGCCTTTCGAGCACCAGCCCCAGTGAGTCCGTCGCCTGGGATTTGGCGGCGCGGAAGAGGATATTCACCAGATACGAGCGGGTGAACGGGGCCGAAGCGGCTTTGTCCCAGAGGCCCTGTTTATCCGGCGACAGGCAGGACCGCAGCCAGAGGAACGCGCCGCGCTGCGCCGGCGGCATCCACCGTGCGGCCGGGCAATGGCTCAGGTCGTGGTACAGGGCCAGCGACGTCATGACGGCGCCGGCGCCGAATATATCCTCGGCCTGGCGCTCGACCTCCAGGTAATTGTGGCCCCAGGCGATCATTAGGGACGCGGCGGGCAGGTTGGATTCCCATTTCTCTTTTACAGCGACGGTGTTCGGGTCGGCCCATTCAAACGCGAACCGGCACAGCGACTGAAAATCCAGACTGGTCAGGTGGCTCCTCAATAGCAGATCGAACCAGCGGTGCAGATCGGCCAGGCCGAACGCGGCCGAGGCCAGCTCCTCGGCCCAGATGCTCTCGCCATCGGCGTCGTCGCCGGCGACGGCATCACGCAGTTTCCCCAGACACTGGGCGGGCCAGGCCAAGGAAGCGATACGCATCTGTGGCAGAGACGCCGGTGACGGTCTGTCTCCGGTTCGGATCTGCTCGGCCAGTTCCTCCGTCAGGGCGGCCAGTTCTTCGACGTCGTCGCGAACGGCGTTGTTGGCCGCCAGTTGGGCCTCAAGAAACGACCGCAGCGGACCCTGCGACCATTCATACGCCGCCAGCGGGGTCTGTGGACAATCGCCGGAGAAGTGTATGATGCGAAGGCCCGGGCCACCGTCCGGATGACCCATGAGGATGACGCGATCGCCCTCGAGCTGCTGGGTCACACAGGTGGGACCTCCGATGGAGCGTTTGCCCAGGAGCGTCTGTCGGCCGGCCTGCATGACGCCGTCCATTCGGTCGATGATCTGCGTCAGGAGGATTGTGGAACGGCTTGGCGGGTCCGGGGAGTCGGGCTCGCTTCGCAGGGTCATGCGCGCAGCAAGAAACCCGGCTGCTATGAGCAGACCCAGGACGACGGCGGCGCCCACAAGCCGTCTGACGGGCCGGGCGCCCAATGATTCTGAGCATAAACCCACTTGTGCAACGACTCCTGCGCCGGGCCGCAAACACTATCCGACCTGAGCATCCAGCACTCGGCCTTGCCGCCGGCTTGATGAATATGTCCAATCCCACCGCCCCGTGCTAAGAGTCGACAGGACCGCCCGTTGTTACACGAAATCTGCATTCTCGAAGCAATTTCGGCGTTCTCCACTTCAGCACCCAAGCCAATGGGCTGATATCCTTCGCTTCGCTCAGAATGACACGATCTCCCTTCTTCTACGCCCAGCGCAACACCCCAAGAGCCAGCCAAAGACCTACATCCTCGCTCGTCCGGTTCCCCGCAAGGAGGATCCGCCACCCAAGGCAGCTCGACCGTATTGCTTCTTGCTCTCTCTTGAGGTTCTATCTGACCCTTGCCGCCAGGGCGGCGATCAGTTCCGGGCTGGTTCCGCAGCAGCCGCCGATGATGGTTACGCCCAAGGCGCAGATTTTGGCTGCGGCCTCGGCAAACTGCTCGGCTGTTACACGGTAGACCGCCTGGTCGCCGACGAGCTCGGGCTTGCCGGCGTTCGGCTCGGCCAACACTCGAACCGTGGGCGAGGCCTTCCGCGCCGCCGCGACGACCCGCCGCGTCAGTTCCACGTACTCTTCCAACGTGGCTGTGCCGCAGTTATACCCCACGGCATCGACGCCCAGCGAAACGAGGGCGGCCACGGCCGAGTCCACATCCACGCCCATCATGGTCCGAAACGCGCCGCCGGCGGCATCGAACGACATCGAGGCGAAGACCGGTCGGCCGTTCGCCGCCGCCAGTGCCGTCTCGACCGCAATCAACGCCTCATCCAGCGCCGTCATCGTCTCGACAATCAACCCATCGACCCCGCCGCCCACCAGCGCCTCGGCCTGTTCGGCGAAGGCCGCTCGCAGATCACCGGCCTTCAGCATCCCCAGAGGTTCAAGGAAATCGCCGCACGGCCCGATGTCGCCCAGGACATAGCGGCCGTCTCCGACCGCCTTTCGGGCGTTGACGGCGCCGGCTGTATTGATCTGCCGCACCCGCTCGACCAGGCCGTGGCGGCCCAGGACGAACCGATTGGCGCCGAACGTATTGGTCAGCACGGCATCGCTGCCGGCCTGCACGTAGGCGCGATGCACATCGGCCACCACCTCCGGCTGTTCGACGTTCAGCAGGTCATTGCACACCCCCGGCTTCATCCCGCGGGCGATCAACTGCGTGCCCATTGCCCCATCCAGCACCAGCGATCCTGTGGCCAACCGGGCCCGTAGATCATCGCGACTCATAGCTGCACCTTTCCCTTGCCGGTCCTTACTCCTGCTCCACCCATCGGCCCCGGACACTGGTGAACACGTGGTCAAAGCCCTTGGGCTGCGGCCGCACAAACATGTAGTCCGCCTGTTTCTGGCTGATATCCGCGGCGGAGGCGTTGTGGATCGTCAGCCGAACCGTGTCATCCTTGCCCGCGACACCACGGCGCACCATGGTCAGCAGACGAGGGACGGCGAAGCCCGTAACGGCATCCTGGTATTTCTCCAGCGTGGCCGTCACGGTCGGAGCTCCGAACTCGTCGTAGTATTCGATCCGCCGCACCTCGGCCTGCCCGGCTATGTATATGCGCTTCTGTACGATATGGCCCTGGCCTCTCCGGGTCAGCACTTCCAGGTCCTTGTCCCAGCCGATTTCCCATACGCCTTCTTCGGCGGGGCCCATGACGCCCAGGGCCTCCAGCACCACTCGCGGGCTAATCATCAGCGGAACGCCGCCGCCGGCGTCATCCCATCGTCCCCACCAATAGCTGCTGATTTCCTTCGGCCGGAGACTGACCCAGAACTCCTCGGCATTGGCCCCAACCACGAGACCCCGCGGGTCGAACGCGACGTCGCCCTGGAGGTAGACCTCGTGTTGCGGGCGGACCCAGAACTTGACGGGGAACTCTTCCTTCTTCTGTTTGCCCTCCACGTAGTATCGCAACAGGCAGCGGCCGGTGCCCTTGATAGGCAGAGCCTTGTCGGCACGGGCCTCCAGGGCCCCCATAATCTCGGGAATCGTCCGGCGCACCACAGGCCCGACGTGGTCCTGCCGGGCCCCATCGCCGCACCCCCCCGCCAGCATCCCTGCCGCCAGAGCCAGGACCGCGATGACCGCCCACACCGATGGACGATGGACGACGGACGATGGACGATAAATGATGGTCGAACGACGAAATACGAACGACGAAATACAAACAGCGAAATACCAGTCATATTTCCGCATTGAGGATCTGCCCGATCTGCCCGGAGAGTTGCTCGATTTTTTCTTCGCTCAGGCCCGGGTTGACGACGTCCACCAGATCGTTCTGGCCCACGACCCGCAGCCGCCAGATCTCGTGTCCGTCCTCGGTCCGCCCGCTATCGTACTTGAGCCTGCGTTTTCGCATCAGTATCAGGGCCAGGACGAAGCGGAAATCCAGTTTCTCGGGGTCTGTCTCGGTCTGAAGCCGCTCAAAGAAGGCCATGAGCATCTCGTCGTCGACGAACAACTGCTTCTTTTCGTTCTCCCGCGGCATACGGCCTTTCCAGTAGCAATACACGGGGGGGGGGGTGGCCTCCCAGTACGCCACGGAGAAATCCCGCCGGGTCAGCCCCTGCTCGGTCTCCACAAGGGCCCCGTAGTATTCCTGGCCCGGCTCGATGGCCGTATCCGTGCCGCAACAGACACCCAACGGTCTGGTTATTTCCCAATCAGACATGAAAAGACTCACGACACACGACTCACGACACACGACATAAGACCTGAGGCCGCATGTCTTTCTACTTGCTGTTTGAGGTTCTACTCAAATCTGAGGTATTCGGCAAGGGCTTCGACGGTTTTCGGGCCGATGCCCACGACGTTCTCTAGGTCCTGGGGCTTCTCGAACGGACGGGCCCGGCCCGGCCGTAGCGCCTGCTCGCGGTAGCTCACAATCGCCTTGGCCCGGCTGTATCCGATCTGCGGCAGGCGAACGAGCGAGGCCACGGGAGCCTCGTTGACATTGATCCGCCCATCGAGGACCAGCGGCCGGCCGGCCCGAAGGCCCGCGGCCGTGTGCCAGGCAAACCCGACCGCCAGCGCCAGGCCTATCACCGCCGCCAGGACAAAGCCCCAGCCTTGTGCCCGCCGGCGGGCCAACTCATCGACCCCGTCGATGTGGGTCTGATCCTCGGGTACCAAAGCAAACACCTCATAGAAGCAGGTTCGCGGCGCCTCCAGAACGCTGCCCATATCCTACGATAGTGGATCAGACCCCGGCGAGCAAGCCCGTTGTCCGAGTTCCTGTCCGCGATGGAGGCGCAGTGCGCGGGCCTCTCGCACTACGGCCCAACGTACTGACACAGCTCCCTTCGATCTCTCTCCCAGCCACAAGCCTCAGGTTATCTCAGCCTCCACCGAACCGGTGCCCGGTGCCACTCCAGCGCACCCGACCGAGAGTCGACTACTTATGTATGGCGTCGCCGAGGGGCCCGATCTTGACACGCTCGAGGTGAAAAACTGCAATTTTCTGAAAAAAAAATGTCGTGCAGGGTCAGACGGGGGGCCTACGAACCGGTTTGCGACCGGCGCCGAGCGGGTGTCTTGGGGCCATGCCAGGGCGTTTCGTATTGCATCGCTGGCGGGGCCGTGGTATACATGCCACACAACCGGCGACGCCGGAGGTGTCCGACAGGAGAAACATAACTCTTGTATTTGAAAGGACTTACGCCATGTTGAAGGTAGGTATGATCGGGGCCGGTTTCGTAGCGCACTTCCACAGCCGGGCCCTCGAATCGGTTCGCGGCGCCGAGTTGAGCGCCGTTTACGCCCTCAAAGGGGCTGAGGAGTTGGCCCAATTCGCCCAGAACCTGGGGATCGGCCGTCCAAAGATCTGCAAGACGGTCGCGGAACTGGTCCAGAACTGCGATGTGGTGGCCAATTTCGCGCCGAACTACGTCAGGATCGAGCTGATGGCGGCCGTGGCCGAGGCAGTCAAGGCCGGGGCCAGGCTCAAGGGCCTTATCTGCGAGAAGCCGCTGGCTCGCAACATGGCCGAGGCCAACGAGGTCATCAAGCTGGCCCGCGGCCTGGGCTGCCCTAATGCCTATTTCGAGAACCAGATACACATGCCCACGCTGACCGAGGCCCGGCGGCAACTGGCGGGCGTGGAGAAGTCCATGGGCGCCATGCACCTGGCCCGCAGCGCCGAGGAGCATGGGGGCCCGCATGAACCGTGGTTCTGGGACCCGACGCGGCAAGGTGGCGGGGTGTGCTGCGATATGGGCTGCCACAGCCTGGCGGCTGGGATGTTTATGGTTACGCCGGCGGGCAAGGCCCCGGACTACCTGACACCCATGAGCATCAATGCGAATATGGCGTTGCTCAAGTGGGGCAAGGAACCCTGGATCAGCCAACTGAGAAAGCGCGGCGTCGATTACTCCAAGACGCCTGCCGAGGACTATTCCCATGTAACGATTGCCCTCAAGGACCCGCGGACGGGTGTGATCAGCCGGGTCGAGGCGGCCAACTCGTGGATGTACGATGCGCCGGGCCTGCGGCTGCTGATGGAGGCGTTCGGGCCGGGTTACTCGGCCACGGCCAACAGCCTCCAGTCGCCGGCGGGCATTTTCATCAGCGACTCGGCCGCGGCGGCGGTGGCGGATTCCGAGCTGGCGCTCGAGAAATCCCAGGCCAGCCGCGGGGCGCTGGTGATCGTGCCTCATGAGGCCGATCTGTACGGCTACTGTGCCGAATGGCGCGACGCCCTCGGGGCCTTTGAGGTGGGCAAGGACGCCATGCTGAATCTCGAATACGGGCGACTCATCACGAAGCTGACCATGGCCGCGTACATGTCGCACGAGAAACGCAAGGCCATCGACCTGACCGACCCGGCTGTCAACAAGGAACTCGAGACGTACATCCCGCTGATTCAGCAGGGCAAGGGTGGACAGGTGCTCTGACAGCGCACGTGCCGAGGACGCTTGTCGCGGCACGAATCCCCCGCCCATGCCGCCGGGGGATAGTGGGTCGCACGGGCAAGATGCCCGTGCCACGTTCCTTGCATGGCGCGGACGGGGTCAGGGTCTCAAGAAGGCTCTTACCCCGGTGAAGATGATCTGGGCGGCGATGGCGGTCAGGATCAGGCCGGTGAGCTTCATCATCATCTGGAGGCCTTTGTAGCCGAGCAGTCGGGCGATGGGGACGGCCAGGAACAGGAACAGCGAGATCATCACCACGGCCAGGAGGATGGCGGCGGCGGCGATGGCTTTTTCGCCGGCGTCGCTGATCTCCATGCCGAGAACAAGCAGTGTGCCGATGGTGCCGGGCCCAACGATCATGGGAATAGCCAGCGGAATGACGGCGAAGTCCTCGTCTTTGTCGAGTGCAACCTCCGACCGCTTGCCGGAGACCATCTGGATGGCCGTCAGAAACAGCAGTGTGCCGGCGCCCACCTGGAAGGCCGGGACGGTGATACCGAGCACCTTGAAGATAAGGTTGCCGAAGAAGTAGACGACGAAGCAAAGGACCAGTATGGCCGTACTCGTCCGCATGGCACAGAGCGTGCGGGCCCGTTTATCCATGGCATCCGACAGCAGCAGGAACATCGACACCGAGAAGAACGGCGAGAGGATGAAGAATACCTTTGTGAAGATGTCAATAAAAAGCGCCATGCGGGTATTATGGGTTGCAGTGGCGAGAAAGCAAGCGGGTATGGCAGTGGGGTGCGTTTGCGTGCGGTCTTCAGCGGCTTGTGTTTCGACCGGGCCCGGACAGCCGCGGGAAAGGACACCGACGTACAACTGCCGGACCCGCACTAGAACCCCGTCATCGCCTCAGTAACGCGAGAGTCCGGCGCGGCAAGACAAAGACGAAGCCGACCACGGCTTACTTAGGTTTGAACCCCTCCAGACGACCCGACGTGTACTTTTCACAGGCCGCTTCGAGGTCGACATCGGTGATATTGGCCAGCGTGCAAAGCCATGCGAAGACGTCGGCGAACTCTTCGACCCGGTTGGCCTGATCGTTGGAGGCCAGGGCCGTGGCGAGTTCGCCGACTTCTTCGATGAACCACAAGAACGTGCCCGGGACGCCTCGTTCGCGGTCCCGCTGCTCGTACTTGTCGGCGATGCGTTTTTGAAACTCCTTGATGTGCATCGTGGATCGGGATGCGCGGCGCCGCGGCGCGGACGCCGGCGGCTTACTTCAGGAGATCCGATATCCGGGTCCGCGAGAAGATGGCCTTGGCTTGATCAAGGGCCTTCTGATAGGCCTTGTCCGTTTTGGCGCCGAACTTGTCGCGCTTGGTGTATTCGGCCAGCGAGAATTGGCCCTCCATCGGACCATCGACGGCCTCGAGGACCGCCAGCATGGTGATCTTCGTGGGCGACTTGGCCAGAGAGAAACCGCCGCGGGGGCCCCTTTTGCTGCGCAGAACATTGCCCTTCACGAGCTGCTGGAGGATCTTCAGCAGGTACTCCAGCGGGATATTGTAGGCCTTGGAGATGGTCTGCGAAAGGATGATCTTCTCATCCTGGTGCTTGGCGATGTACCCGACCGCCAGCAGGGCGTAACCCGTCGATCTAGTGATCTTCATCTTGTTCTCCTTATCAACGTGAATCAACCACCACCTTAAACGAGAGGCCGGCGACACACCCCAGAAGCGCCATGTCGCACGGCACGATGTCCGCCATTATGCGCACGGTCGATGAAATGGCAACACCTTTTCCAAGAGAAAGTCGTGAAAAATATGAAGAATATTTCGCCGCCCCAACCTCAACACGGGCAATTCGGTGGGAATGGCCGTTCTCGGCATATACTTGACGGCTTCCCGCCCGCATATTATCATAACGGGGTTGTTCGATATGTGCAGGAGAATGCTATGTCGGAGCTGAAACCGCGCATTCGCGTGGAGTACACGAAGAATGCGACGATTATCACGTTTACGGACGAAAAGATACTGGAGGAGCGGGATGTTCGCGCCCTGCAGGAGGCGGTGATGCACGTGGTCGAGCAGAGCGGGCCGATCAACTTGATTTTGGATTTCTACAACGTGCGGTTCCTGTCATCGGCGGTGTTGGGGCTGCTGCTGAGAGTCAGCAAACGGGTTTATGAGGCCGGCGGGCAGTTAAGGCTGTGCAATATCAATCCGAAGATATACGAGATATTCAAAATTACACGTCTGACCAGGGTCTTTGACATATACCGCGACGCGCTCAGCGCGCTGGAAGGCCTTGAATAAAATGAGATGTTTGGCTTTTGTAAGGGTTGTCGTCGGCCTGGCGTAGGGGCGATCGGCAACCTGTTGCAGGCGGTGTCTATGGGGTCGCAAACGCCAGTGAGTTATTCGGTTGTCCTGGAGAGTCGGCCCTCGGCCGCTGAGGAGGTATGCAGGCGGATATTACGGGAACTTGAGGACAGAGGTTACAGCAGCGACGACATCTTTGCCGTACACCTGGCCCTGGAAGAGGCCTTTATCAATGCCGTCAAACACGGCAACAAGGGGGATATGGGCAAGATAGTCAATCTGGAGTATACGATCAGCGCGGACAAAGTAGAGATCCGCGTTGTTGACCAGGGGCAGGGGTTTGACCTGACGCAGGTGCCGGATCCTCGATGCGACGGGAATCTCTTCAAGCCGAGCGGACGGGGGGTGCTCCTTATCCAGGCGTACATGGATGAGGTCGATTACAACGAAACCGGCAACGCGGTGCGCATGGTCCGATATAAGCGTCGCCCGGTCTAGCGATTCCTGTTTTTTTGCGTTCCGCAGGGTTGTTTCGGCAGCGATGGGACGCCGGTGAACGGAGAGGACTCAGGGGAGACCTTGGATTCCGCGATTGGGTGATGGGACCTGGAGTCAGGTGCTCTTGCGGGGGGATTTTTCACGCAGAGGTTGATTTTCCGTGGTTGCGGTGCGTATTACGGGGTGTGAGACCGCCGTGTCCGCGTAGGCGGATTAGGGTTGCATGGTCGCGGCCGGAGGTATAGACTCTTGGCGGAACTCTGTCCGGCACTGCAATGGATGAAAATGGTGTTTCAAGATAAAGGTGGTGAGCGATGAATTGTCCTGCATGCCATAATGCCATGGTCGTGCTCGAGTTGGCCGAGGTGGAGATCGACCATTGCATGGAGTGCGGCGGCATCTGGCTCGACGCGGGGGAATTGGAGATGCTCTTTGACGACGCCGAGAAGGCCCGGCGGTGTATCCAGTTGTTTCGCGTCGACAGCCGGTCGACCGAGAAGCCGCGGCCGTGCCCCATCTGTGACAAGAAGATGGAGAAGGTCATCGTCGGGACCGAGCAGCCACCCCTGCTGATCGACCGGTGCAGGAAAGGCGACGGCCTTTGGTTCGACAGCGGCGAGCTACAGGATGTGCTGGCCCGCGGCCAACTCGACCCGGAGAGCCGGATTCGCAAGATACTGGCGGACATGTTCGGATTGGCGAATTCATGAACAGGATCGCCTTGACAATCTCGCTGGGGCTGGTCTGTGCGTTGACGCCCGCCCAGGGGCGGAGCGTGGAGCCGGCCGGCTATTCGATCCCCATCGTGGATATATCGGGCCAGACGGATGTGTTCGTCAGCGGGCAGGACGGTTACCACACATACCGCATACCGGCCGTGATCACCACGGCCGGTATGCGGTATGTG
>Ga0209614_1000466_pt1 | contig 35397 bp, 33 predicted proteins | sample BlaSprsedimmetaG_FD_185484 | JGI IMG/M metagenome (GOLD analysis project Ga0209614, IMG submission 185484) | Hot spring sediment bacterial and archeal communities from California, USA to study Microbial Dark Matter (Phase II) - Blank Spring... ...
GTGCCGGGCAGCGCCTCGACCGCAAGACAAAGCCCCTGCGCGACCACCGCCCCCTGCCCCACATCCGCCGCCCCCAACGCCGCAACGATCTGCGCGGCGCGGGCGGCATCGCGTTCGTCGGCCGGGGAGGGTCGCGCGTGCGTCAGCACACCGGGCGGCGGCAGCAGGTCGGGCGCCACGGCCTCGGCGCCGACCACGGCAAACCCCTCCTCCTCGAAAAGGGCGATCACCGCGCGCAGGGTCGCGTCGTCGCCCTGCGCCAGCGCCGGGACGATCCGGGGCAGAAGCTGGGCGGTACGCGGGTCGATCCGTTCGGGGTCAAGCCGCGGCCGGGTCACGGCGCCAGCCATCACCACGCGGGTCACGCCGGTTTCGTGCAGATGGTCGAACAGGAGCGCCAGCCGTTCAAGGGCGAAGCGCCTGACCGGCAGCCCGTCGGGGTTTTCCATCGCGAACCCCTCGACCTCGGCGATCAGGAAGGGTTTGCCCGAGGCTGCCAGCGCGCGGGCCAGATGGGCGGGCAGCGCGCCGCGTCCGGCGATGAGGGCGGTCGCGCCTGCCATCAGCGCGGGGTCAGGAAGGAGCGGTCGGTATCGGCCAGCACGAACTCGACCATCTCGCGGACATGGGGGCTGTCGGTTTCCGCATGGATGCGCCGGGCGCGATCCATGAACGCGCCCTCGCCCTGCGCCAGCGCCTGAAAGGCCGCGCGCAGCGCCGAGATATCCTCGCGCGCCACACCGCGGCGTTTGAGCCCGACAAGGTTCAGCCCGTCCAGCACGCCGCGCGGCCCCTGCACCAGACCATAGGGAATGACATCATTCGTCACCATCGTCACCGCGCCGATGATCGCGCCGCGGCCAACCCGCACGAATTGATGGATGCCCGACAGCCCGCCGATGATCACGTCGTCGCCAATGACGCAATGCCCCGCCAGCGCCGAGTTGTTGACCATGATGACCCGGTCGCCCACCTGCGCGTCATGGGCGACATGGGCACCCATCATGAACAGGCAATCGTCACCGACCCGGGTAATGCCGCCGCCGCCCTCGGTGCCGGTGTTCATCGTGACGCCCTCGCGGATGCGGTTGCGCGCGCCGACGATCAGGCGGGTGTCCCCGCCACGGTATTTCAGGTCCTGCGGGATGTCGCCGATATTGGCGAAGGGGAAGATCACCGTGCCCTCGCCGATCTCGGTCAGGCCGGTGACGATGGCGTGGCTCTTGACCTCGACCCCTGCCCCCAGACGCACCTTGGGCCCGATCACCGAGAACGGGCCGATGACGCAGCCCGGGCCAATCCGGGCGCCGTCTTCGACGATGGCGGACGGGTGAATGCGGGCGGTCGGGTCGATGGCCATATTCCTACTCCTGCGGCAGGTCCATCATCGCGGTGAATTCGGCCTCGGCGGCGACCTCGTCGCCCACCATCGCGACGCCCGCGAATTTCCAGACCTTCTTTCCGCTTCGCTTGACGGTGATGTGCAACTCCAGCACGTCGCCAGGCCCCACCTTGCGGCGGAACTTGGCGCAGTCGATGGCCATGAAATAGACCAGAAGCTGGCTGTCGACCTTGCCCAACGACAGGCCCGCCATGACCGCCGCGGTCTGGGCCATGGCCTCGATGATGGTCACACCCGGCATGACCGGGGTGCCGGGGAAATGTCCCTGGAAATGTGGCTCGTTGAAGGTCACGTTCTTGATGCCCACCGCGCTTTCATGGGGCACGATCCGCGTCACGCGGTCGACCAGCAGGAAAGGGTAACGATGCGGAATGACCCGCTGGATCAGCTCGATGTCGGCTTCGGTCACGACCTCGGTCGCGGGGGCACTGGTCATCTGAACATACTCCTTGCACTCGGCCCGGGCGCGCGGCCCGGCATCCGGCAGCCCTAGCAACTCCCCTTGTCCGCGGCAAGCCGGGCTACTCGGCCGATGCCTCACCGCCGGTTTCGGGGCCTGCTCCGGATGGGTCCAACGCCTCGGGCACAAGGCGGGCGTCTATTGCCGCGATGACCTCGTCGGTGATGTCAACCTGTTCGGCGGACAGGATCACCGCGTCCCGTTCCAGCACCACGACCCCGCCCCTTTCGCGCACGATCTCTGCAACCAGCGGCAGCACCTGTCGGTAGAACGCCTGCTGACCCACCTCACGGCGCTGGGCAAGGGCGCGCGCCTTGGCATCCTGCACGCGGCGGGTCTCGACCACCTTTTCGTCGAAGGCTTCGGCCATCGCGCGGAACTCTTCGGACGGCAGGGCCGCGCGACGTTCGGTCAGGTCGCGCTCTTCGGCGATCAGTTCGGCCTCGATCTGACGGTTCTCCGCAGCGAGCGCCGCGCTTGCGTCCTCAAGCGCTTCGGTCAAGGCGCGGCCGATCTGGCTGTCGACGAACAACCGCTCCTGATCCAGGGTCAGCACGGGGCTGCGCAGGAAGGGCGCCTCCTGTGCCGGGGCTGACATCGTCGCCAGAGCCGTCAGCAGGACGGCCAGAACCGCCGCGCGCGTCCCTTGCATGTGCCTAGAACCGGGTCGAGATCGTCAGGTCGAAATTCTGGGTCCGGTCATAGTCCTTCTTCTTCACTGCTTCGGAGAAGTTGAATCGCAAGGGCCCGATCGGCGTGTCCCACAAGATCGAGACACCGACCGCCGAGCGCAGGCTGAAACCGTCATCGACGCTGCCCGGATTGTCGAGACTCCAGACCGAGCCAACATCGGCAAACAGGCCGCCGGTGATCCCGTATTCCTCTGGCAGGCCCAGCGGGAACTCGGCCTCGAAGCGGGCCACCGCATACATGTTGCCGCCCAGCGCCTCGCCTCCGCGGTTTTCAGGTTGCCGCGGACCGATCCCGTTGCCTTCGAATCCGCGAATCTTGCCGTTCAGGAAATAGCGGTCAAGAAGCCGACTGTCCTTGCTGCCCAACATCGACAAAACGCCGCCCTCAAGCTCGGCCCGCAGCGTGATTTCCTCGTTCCAGACCATGGTCTGCGCCCCGACCAGTGCGGTGGTCTCGATATATTCCAGATCACCGCCAAGGCCGGCATAATCCTGGCTGAATTCGAGCCGGATGGCGAAATTCGGGTCGAGCCCGGTCCGGCGAGAATCGTAGCTGTAGGTATAGCCGATCTTGGAATAGGTCAGCGCACCGCGATCCGCATCGGCCTGGATGATCCCCGGACCGCCCGTATAGTTGCGGATATTCCCTTCACCCGCGGTGTAGCGCACCTGCAGCCGGCTGCTTTCCGAGAGCGGGAATTGCAGCGACGGCGAAATCTCGATCAGCCTCGTGTCGTATTTGGCGTCGTAGCGACCGTCGGTCTCGGCATAGACCGCCGAGAAGCCGAAGCGTACATCCCGACCGAGAAAGGCGGGTTCGGCGAAGACGAAGCGCGAGGTGGAATTGTCGGTTCCGGTGTCGATGCGGAAGCTGAGTAGCTGCCCGCGGCCAAGGAAATTCGATTCGGTGAACGAGATCGCGGCGCCCGCTCCGTTGACTTCGGAATAGCTGAGCCCGAATGCGAGCGAGCCCGTGGGCTGTTCCTCGACATCGACATTCACCACCATCTGATCGGGTGCACTGCCCTCGCGCGCGGTGACATCGCTGCGCGAGAAGAAGCCCAGTGCGCGGATTCGGTCGGCAGCCTCGCGGATTTCACGGGGATTGAACGGATCGCCCTCGACGGTGCGGAACTGGTGGCGCACCACCCGGTCGAGCGTGGTGGCGTTGCCCTCGATGTCGATGCGTTCGACGAACATCCGCGGTCCGCGCGTGACGGCAAACTCGATGTCCAGGGTCAGATCGCGATCATTGCGCATGACGCGAGGTTCGACCCGGATGAAATTCAGCCCCTTGCGGGTCGCCAGACGTTCCATCCTCGCGATCGTATTCTCGACGGCAAGCGGGCTGTAGACCTGTCCCGGCTTGATGTTTGCCGCGCGCTGGAACTCGTCCGCATCGACCTCGGCAAGATCGGAAACCGTCGTCACCCGGCCGAAGCGGAACTGCTGGCCCTCGCGGATGGTGAAGGTCAGAAGATAGCCGTCGCGATTGCGCGTCAGTTCCGGCGCAACCGACAGAACCTGGAAATCGACGAAACCGCGCGAGGTGTAGAAGTCGCTCAGCACCTGCTTGTCGAACTCGATCCGGTCGGCGATGAAAGTGTCTGACCGAATGATGCGGCGCAGGATGCCTGCCTGCTTGGTCCCCAGTGCCCGCCGGAGGCGGCTTTCCGAATATGCCCGGTTGCCGACGAACGAGATGCGTTCGATCTCGACCACGGCGCCCTCGACGATCTCGAAGACGAGGTCGACGCGATTCTCGGACCGGCGGATGATCTTGGGCGTGACGCTGGCGGCCAGTCGGCCCTGTTGTTCATAGGCCGTTACGATGGCGGCGGCATCGGTCTCGGCCATTCTGGGCGAGTAGACCCGGCGCGGCTGCGAACGGATGATCGAGGCGAGGTCATCATCCTTGATCCGGGCGTTGCCCTCGAACGCGATGCGGTTGATCGTGGGATATTCGGTGACGTTGATCACCAGCGTGTTGCCGCGGGGCGAAAGCTCGACCGTCTCGAACAGTCCGCTGCCCGAAATCGCCTGATAGGCATCGTTCAGCCGCGCCGCCGACACCGCTTCGCCCCGGGCGATCCCGGCATAGGACAGGATCGTCGCGGCATCGATGCGCTGGTTGCCGTTCACCTCGACCGACGAGAAGCGGTAGGTCTGCGCCTGCACCGCCTGCGGCACAAGCGCGACGGTCGCCGCGCTGCCCAGCAGCACCGTCGCCGCCAGTAGATGAGCCCGACCGCGCCGGCCGAGGTTCCCGCGTGCAGAAATTGACATGTCGCCGTCCCGCCCTGACGTGTTTTTTTCTGTGACTTTAGCTACCGGGAACGCCGGAGGATGTCAAAAGGTCAGGACCGGGAAAACGGCGCGCGTTGCCCTCGTCCCTCAGCCGGGCAACGGCCGATGAAAGGATCTCGGAACGCCCCTGCCGCGCAGCGTTCAGAGCCCCGTGAGCCAGCCGCCCAGCATGAGCGCAAGTGCTATTGCAAACGGAAAGAGCAGCCTGTCCCCGTTCAACTGCATCAACAGCGACAGCCCGCGCAAGCCGTCGCGAAGGGTTTCGATGGCCTGGCCCATGCCCAATCCGTCCGTCTGCCCCGAGTTGCGAACCTGCGCTCATCCTGACCGCGCATTGTGGCAGCAAGAGGGCGGGTCCAATTCAGGGGCGCGAAGACATCAGGGGCAGACCAGGTCGTTTGTCAGGGCAAAGGCCATGAGTCCCAGCAGCATCGCCAGGCCGACCGCCGTCAGGAAGCGCATCGCCCGGTCGCTCGGCGGCCGGCCGGTGATCCCTTCGTAGAGGTAGAATACCAGATGCCCGCCATCGAGGACCGGGATCGGGAACAGGTTCAGAAGTCCCACCGCCGCCGACAGCACAGCGATGAACCAGATGAATGTCTCAAGCCCCTGGCTGGCCGCGGCGCCCGAGCTTTCGGCGATGCCGATCGGCCCCGACAGGTTGCACGAGCTGATCGCGCCCGTGACCATGTGATAAAGCGCCGACAGGCTCGACTGAAGGATGAAGCCCAACTGGCCCACCCCTTCGCCCAGCGCCTCGACCGGCCCGGGCATGCGGGTGGCGCTTTCGAAGGCCAGCGCGCCGGTCATCCCGATCAGCCAGCGCGTCTGGAAACTGCCGTCGGACATCGGCAGGTCCATCGATTTGGGCGTCAGGTCGAACTCCATCGTCTCGCCCGCACGCCAGATGCTGACCGTGACCGGCTGCCCGCCGGTCTCGGCCACGCGCGCCTGCAACTGGCGGAACGCGTTGATCGGCTCACCCTGAATGGCCAGCACAACATCGCCGGGTCTCAGCCCCGCCTCGGCGGCCGCGGTCCGGGGCTGGACCGTGCCCACGATCGGCGGAAAGGGATACGGGCCGGTCACGTCGCGTTCGACCCCGTCGCGGCGCACGGTATAGACGGGCGCGGCATCGGTCGGCAGCGTCGCCACAACCTCGTAGAAACGGGTGTAATCGGGCGTCGGCATGCCGTTCAGCGCCAGGATCGTGTCGCCGGGCGCCAGCGCGGACCGCTCGGCCATGCCTTGCGGCAGGTCGGCCAGCGACCCCACGGTGGGCGGCTCGAGAGCGACTCCGCGCACCAGCGACAGGGCTGCGAAGACCAGGATCGCGAGCGCGAAGTTGAACAGGGGCCCCGCCGCCACCGTCGCCGTCCGCGCCCAGAGCGGCGCGCCATGCATCGTGTGGCGCCGCGTATCCTGATCCATGCCCGCAACCTCGGGCGAGGGCCGCGCAGACGAGGCGCTGGCATCCCCCATGAATCGCACATAGCCGCCCAGCGGAAGGGCCGCGATCTGCCATTGCGTCCCATGGCGGTCGGTGCGCGAAACCAGAACCGGCCCGAACCCGATCGAGAACACCTCTGCCTTGATGCCCGACCAGCGGCCGACGATGTAGTGGCCGTATTCGTGAACGGTGACGATGATCGACAGCGCCAGAACGAAGGCGCCGACCGTGAAGACGAAGTTCCCCGCGGAGGGAATCAGCGAAAGGAGATCCAAATGCTCAGGGTCCTGGCTTGTGACTGCTCTAGTGTTCCAGACCGCGGACGATCTCCGCCGCCGCCTGCCGTGCCAGATGGTCCGTTTCCAGCACTTTCTCAAGGCTTTCGGGCGAATTTGTCAGAAGGCTGTCGCCGGACAGCCGGGCCAGCACCGCCTCGACCACCTCGGCCATCTGGGTGAACCCGATCTGCCGGGCGAGGAAGGCGTCCAGCGCCGCCTCCTTGGCGGCGTTGAAGGCGGCCCCGCTCAGCCCGCCCGCCCGCATCACCTCGCGCGCAAGCCGCAGCGCGGGCCAGCGGGTTTCGCAGGCGGGGCGGAAATTGAGCTGGCCGATCTGCACCAGATCGAGCCGCGCCACCGGCAGGTCGCGCCGGTCGGGCCAGTTCAGCGCATAGCCGATGGCATGCCGCATGTCGGGCGGGCCGACATGGGCCATGATCGCGCCATCGCGGAAACCGACCAGCGCATGGATCAGCGACTCGGGATGGACAACGGCCTCGATCCTTTCGGGGTCGATTCCGAAATATTCCTTGGTCTCAATAAGTTCCAGCGCCTTGTTGAACATCGATGCGCTGTCGACGGTGATCCTTTGCCCCATCGCCCAGTTGGGATGCGACGATGCCTGTTCCGGCGTGGCGTTTTTCAGCGCCTCGATCGGCCAGTCGCGGAACGCCCCGCCCGAAGCGGTGATGACTATGCGCTCGACCGCCTCGATCTCCTCGCCGACCAGGGCCTGGAAGATCGCCGAATGTTCGCTGTCCACCGGCAGGATGCGCGCACCATGCTGCGCCGCCGCCGCCAGCAGCAGCGGCCCGGCGGTCACCAGGCTTTCCTTGTTGGCCAGCGCCAGCGTCGTGCCATGGCGCAAGGCCCGCATCCCCGGCACCAGCCCTGCGGCGCCCACGATGGCCGACATGATCCAGTCGGCGGGCCGGTCCGCAGCCTCGGCCAGCGCCTGCGGGCCTGCCGCAACCTCGACGCCCGAGCCAGCCAGCGCCGCCTTCAGCGCGTCATAGCAATCTTCATGCGCGCTCACGGCGATATCGGCCTGAAGGGCGCGGGCCTGTTCGGCCAGCCGCGCGACATTGCGCCCGCCGGTCAGGGCGACCACGTCATATTCCGCCGCGCCACCCTGCCGGGTCAACAGGTCGACCGTATTCTCGCCGATCGAGCCGGTGGCGCCGAAGATCGTTATCCGCCGTGCCATGCCTGTTTCAGAACCTCACTTCGGGAACATAAACGACCTGGGCCACCAGCAGCATCAACAGCGCTGCCCCCAGAAGGCCGTCGAACCTGTCCAACAGACCGCCATGGCCGGGCAAGAGCGAAGAACTGTCCTTGACCCCCATGCGGCGTTTGAGCGCGCTTTCGGCCACATCGCCCATCTGGCTGGCAAAGGACAGCGCCACCGATATCCAGGGCAGATCACGTCCCGCATTGGTGAAGGTCAGGAAGATCGCCCCGATCAGCGCGGCCGAGACCCAGCCCGCCACGGTGCCCGACCAGGTCTTTTTCGGGCTGACGCGCGGCCAGAATTTCGGCCCGCCGATGAACCGGCCAGCGAAATAGCCCGCCACATCGGTCGCGATCACCACCAGCACCAGCCATATCAGCCAGACCATGCCGTAATCGCCCCGGAAACTGGCCAGCCCATAGCCCGCCACAAGGATCGCCAGCGCATAGGCGCCATAGATCACCCGGTCGCGCGGCATCTGCCCGGCACCGACCAGCGCAGGTGCGGCCAGCAGCGGCAGCGCGTAGATCCCCGGCAAGGCCCAGGCGGCCAACACGGCGCCGCCCGACAACAGCCCCAGCGCCACCGGCCCGCGCCGGTCCTGCGGGGCGATCATGCGGCCAAGTTCCCATACCATCAGGCCCGAGACCGCCGCCGCGAGCATGGCGAACCAGATCCCGCCCAGCGCGATCAGCACAACACCGACCACGGCCATCGCCGCGGCCGAAATCAGTCGAGCCGACAGATCCTCCCACGAGCCCCGAACCGCCATCAGGCGCTGACCGCCCCGAACCGCCGTTCACGGGTGCTGTAATTCCAGACGATCTCGGCAAAATGGGCGGCCGTGAAATCGGGCCACAGGACCGGCGTGAATTCGTATTCCGCGTAGGCCGACTGCCAGAGAAGGAAATTCGATATCCGTGCTTCGCCGGAAGTGCGGATCACCAGGTCGGGATCGGGCAGAAGGCAGGTGTCGAGAAAGCGCGGCAGCGTCTCGGCATCCACATCCTCGGGGTCCAGACGCCCCGCCGCCACCTCGCGCGCCAGCCGCCGGGTGGCTCGCGCCACCTCGTCCCGACCGCCATAGTTGATCGCAATGGTCAGATGCACGAGGTCGTTGTCCTCGGTCAGTTGTTCGAGTCCGCGCATCATGCGCACGAGCCTGGGCTCCAGCCGGTCGCGGTCGCCGATGAAGCGCACCCGCACGCCATTGTCCAGAAGCGACTGCGCTTCCTTCTGGATGTAGCGGCGGAAAAGCGTCATCAGCCCGGTCACCTCGGCCTGAGTGCGTTTCCAATTCTCGGTCGAGAAGGCGAAGATGGTCAGGTAGTGGATGCCGAGTTCCGGACATGCCTCGAGGATCTCGCGCACGCGCCGCGCGCCCGCCTGATGACCGAAAAGGCGCGGGCGTCCGCGCATTTGTGCCCAGCGGCCGTTGCCGTCCATGATCACCGCCACGTGGGCCGGGCCGGTATGCTGGTTGTCCTTCACGGCCACGCCGCCCCCTCTGCGACCCGGCAGGTCTCAGACCTGCATGATTTCCTGCTGCTTGCTTTCGAGCGCCTTGTCGATCAGGGCGATATGCCTGTCGGTCAGAGCCTGGATTTCGTCATGCCAGATCTTCTGATCATCCTCGCTCATCCCCGCGTTCTTGGCTTTCTTGATCTGTTCCATGCCGTCGCGGCGCACATTGCGCACCGCCACACGGGCATGTTCGGCATATTGGGCTGCCACACGGGTCAGTTCGCGGCGGCGTTCCTCGTTCAGTTCGGGAATCGGCAGCATGATGATGGTGCCGTTTGTCTGCGGATTGATCCCCAGTCCCGATTCCATGATGGCCTTCTCGACCTTGTTCACCAGCGCCTTGTCCCAGACATTGATGGTCACCATACGGGGTTCCGGCACGTTCACCGTCGCCACCTGGTTGATCGGCGTCAGCACGCCATAGGCATCGACCTGAATCGGCTCGACCATCGAGGCCGATGCGCGCCCCGTGCGCAGCGAGGCGAATTCATGCCTGAGTGCGCCCATCGCGCCGTCCATCCGGCGCTGAAGATCATCGAGGTCGATTTCCAGCTCGTCATCCGCCATCGGTCTGAACTCTTCTGATTGGTTCGTTGTCGCGCGCAGAGATTGCTATAACGCTAACTGTGCACGATTGTATAGGTGCCTTCCCCGGCAAGGATGCCGTGGAAGCCGCCGGGCTCGTCCAGGCTGAAGACGATGATCGGCAGGTCGTTGTCGCGCGCCAGCGCGATCGCCGAGGCGTCCATCACCTTGAGGTTCTTCACGAGAACGTCATCATAGGTGATGTCGTCATAGCGCACGGCGTCAGCAGCCTTCATCGGGTCCTTGTCATAGACGCCATCGACCTTGGTGCCCTTGAAGATCGCCTCGCAGGCCATCTCGTTCGCGCGCAGCGTCGCGGCGGTATCCGTCGTGAAGTAAGGGTTGCCGGTTCCGGCGGCAAAGATGCAGACCCGCCCCTTCTCCAGATGGCGCACGGCACGGCGGCGGATATAGGGTTCGCAAACCTCGTCCATCCGGATTGCGCTGATGACCCGGCAGAAGACGCCCATGCCTTCCAGAGCGGACTGCATCGCAAGCGCGTTCATCACGGTGGCCAGCATCCCCATGTAATCGGCGGTCGTGCGCTCCATCCCCTGCGCGCTGCCCTGAAGCCCGCGAAAGATGTTGCCGCCGCCGATCACCATGCAGATCTCGACGCCGAGGTCGCGCACCGATTTCACCTCTCGGGCGATGCGTTCCACAGTTGGCGGGTGCAGCCCGTAGACCTGGTCGCCCATCAGCGCCTCGCCCGAGATTTTCAGCATCACCCGCCTGTATGTGGGCTTCGCTTGCGTGGCGCCGGTGTCGTTCATAGGGTCTGCCTCTGCCCGTTCTCTTGTGTCGGGCGCAAAATGTCGGAAAAGGCCGACAGGTTCAACGCAGAACGAGGCCCCCGCCCGCATGGAGCTGCCTGAACTCGATCCTGCCCGCCCGGTGCTGATCGCCGGACCCACCGCCAGCGGCAAGTCGGCGCTGGCGCTGGCAATCGCGGAGGAACAGGGCGGCGTCATCGTGAATGCCGATGCGTTGCAGGTGTTCGAGGGCTGGCGCGTGCTGACTGCACGCCCCAGCCCCGACGAGGAAAACCGTGCGCCGCATGTGCTTTATGGCCATGTCAGCTGGCGTGCGGATTACTCCGTCGGCCACTGGCTGCGCGAACTGGTCCCGATCCTTGCCGGTCCTGACCGGCCGATCATCGTTGGCGGCACCGGGCTTTACTTCACGGCGCTGACCGAGGGGCTGGCCGAGATCCCGGCCACCCCACCCGCGATAAGGGCCGAGGCCGATGCGCGGATCGCCGCCGGCGATGCCGCGGGACTGCTGGCCGAACTGGACGCCACGACGGCCGCACGGATCGACCGGCAGAATCCCGTCCGCATACAGCGCGCCTGGGAGGTGCTGCACGCCACCGGCCGGGGGCTGGCGGAGTGGCAGGATGCCACGCCACCGCCGCTTCTGCCACTGGCCGCCGCCCAGCCGCTGGTCATCGACGCCCGCAAGGACTGGCTGAACGCCCGGATCGACACCCGTTTCGACGCGATGATCGCCGACGGCGCGCTGGACGAGGTGCGCGCGAACCTGCCGCGCTGGGATACGCGGCTGCTGTCGGCACGGGCCATCGGCGCGCCGGAACTCGTCGCCCATCTGCGCGGCGAGTTGGCGCTGGAAGATGCCGTTGCGGCCGCCAAGATCGCCTCCCGGCAATATGCAAAACGCCAGCGCACCTGGTTCCGCTCCAAGCTGGGCGCATGGCGACGGGTCGCCGCCACCTGACAGAGGCCCGGCGGAAACGGAGACGAATCCAACCTCTTTCGCTTTACGCTGCGGCACGAATCGGTCAATCGTTGCCTGATTCGAACCTGCCCCTTCTGACCACGCGCCCCTTTTGCCGCGCCCTCCCCAGCGGAGTTGTCGCATGAGCCTGTTTCCCGACATCCGGATCGTGCCGTTCCCGCGCCTGACACAGGGCAGCCGCTGGCGGGCAGAGGCGATGCGCAGCTATTCCGCGCCGCAGCTTCTATGGATCACCAAGGGCCAGGGCCGGATCACCGTGGCCGGCGTTACCCGCGGCTACGGCCCGCATAACGCGATCTTCATCCCGCCGCGCACGATGCATGGATTCGAGATGGCGGGCCAGATCTATGGCTCGGCGGTGATGTTCCCGGGAATGGCCGATCTGGACCTGCCTGACACGCCCCACCATCTGCGCATCCGCGACGGCCAGGTGCAGGTCGAGATCACGGGGCTACTGGACGGCCTGGACCGCGAGTTGACACAAAAGCGTGCGGGCGCGCGGCGAGCGATCCGGCATTATGCCGGGCTGATCTCGGTCTGGCTGGAGCGTCAGATCGAACTGGCCGAGGATGTGACATCCGTGCCCGTCTCTGCAAGACGGCTGGTTGCGGGCTTTGCCGCGCTGGTCGAAAAGGACTTCCGTACCGCCAAATCGGTCGCGGGCTATGCCGCCGACCTGGGCGTGACGTCGACGCATCTGACGCGGACTTGCAACCAGACCTGCGGGCGCAGCGCCTCGGACCTGCTGGCCGAGCGCAAGATCGGCGAGGCGCGCCGCCTTCTGGCCGACACCCGCGCCCCGATCAAGGAGATCGCGGCCGCGCTGGGCTATGCCTCGCCAGCCTATTTCACCCGCGCCTTCCAGTCCCGAACCGGAACAACACCCACGGCGTTCCGCAAGGCCGATTGAAGCCCCCGCGCGCCTCCCCGCCGCTTTCGGCGCAACTCGGCCGGACCACCATAACCACCACCGGCCAGACGCCCGCCGTGCCGCGGTCAAGGACAGATCGCCGGTAGCGGAGACCCTCGCGTTTTTCCGCGGCGGGTGGGTCAGAAATGTATCGCGCGGCCCCAGGCATCCAGCACGGATTCGTGCATCATCTCGGACAGGGTCGGATGCGGAAAGACCGTCTGCATCAGTTCGGCCTCGGTGCTTTCCAGACCGCGCGCCACGACATAGCCCTGGATCAGTTCGGTCACCTCGGCGCCCACCATATGCGCGCCCAGAAGTTCGCTGGTCTTCGCGTCGAAGACGGTCTTGACCATCCCCTCGGGCTCGCCCAGCGCGATCGCCTTGCCATTGCCGATGAAGGGGAAGCGGCCCACGCGGACCTCGTAGCCCTTTTCCTTTGCCCGCGCCTCGGTCAGCCCGACGCTTGCGACCTGCGGATGGCAATAGGTGCAGCCCGCGATCGAGCCCGGCCGGATCGGATGCGGATGGCCGCCCGCGACCAGTTCGGCCACCATCACGCCCTCATGGCTGGCCTTGTGCGCAAGCCAGGGCGGGCCGGCCACGTCGCCGATGGCATAAAGCCCCTCGACGCCGGTGCGGCAGAATTCGTCGGTGACGACATGGGTGCGGTCGACCGTGACCCCCAATTCCTCCAGCCCCAACCCCTCGACATTGCCGACGATGCCGACCGCCGAGATCACCGTATCGACCTCGATCTTCTCGGTCTTGCCGCCCTGTTCGACATGGGCGGTCACGCTGTCGGCCTCGCGGTCGAGCTGGCGGACGCTGGCGCCTTCGAGGATCGTCATCCCCTGCTTCTGGAACTGCTTCTTCGCAAAACCCGAGATCTCGGCATCCTCCACCGGCAGGATGCGGTCCAGCACCTCGACCACGGTCGTCTCGGCGCCCAGCGTGTTGAAGAAGCTGGCGAATTCGATGCCGATTGCACCCGAGCCGATGACCAGCAGCTTTTTCGGCATATGCGGCGGGACCAGCGCGTGGCGGTAGCTCCAGACGCGCTTGCCGTCGGGTTCCAGCCCCGGCAGTTCGCGCGCCCTTGCGCCCGTGGCCAGCACGATGGCGGGCGCGGCCAGATCCTCGCTGCCCTTGTCGGTCCGGACCGACACAAGGCCCGGTCCGGGCAGCGTCGCCTCGCCCATCACCACGGTGACCCTGTTCTTCTTCAGCAGGTGCCCGACGCCCGAGGCCAGTTGCCTGGCCACGCCGCGCGAGCGCTTCACCACCGCATCAAGATCATAGCCGATGCCATCGGCCGTCAGCCCGAATTCCTTGGCCCGGTGCATCAGGTGAAAGACCTCGGCCGAGCGCAGCATCGCCTTGGTCGGGATGCAGCCCCAGTTCAGGCAGATGCCGCCCAGATGTTCGCGTTCCACCACGCAGACGCTCAGGCCAAGCTGCGCGCCGCGGATCGCGGCGACATAGCCCCCCGGCCCCGCGCCGATCACGATCATGTCGAAATTCCGCACGGTCATCCCTTCCCCCCTGTCCGACGGTCCCGTCCTGCCCGCCCTTAGCCGGCGGCGCGCAACTGCTCCACGCAGGCGGCATAGCCGCCGCCGTCAAGGAAGGCGATTTCCTCGGGGGAGGAACCGCGATGCAGCGCCTCGTTGCGGAAGGGAAAGCGGCCGAACTTGCGGATCAGTTCACGATGCGCCTTGGCATGCAACAGGTTATCTGCGCCGGTCTGGGGCATCCGCGTCAGCATCATCCGCACGCAGCGGTCCTGATCCATCAGGCATTCCGAATGCATCAGCGGCATGTAGAAGAACTGCCGCTCGGGCTCGGGGCAGCGGGTGTCGAAATTCAGGTCGATCGCCTGTTTCGACGCCGCCCGGGCCAGTGCGTCCGTGGCGAAGGCGCGCCAGTCGCCCCGGAACATGTTGCGCGGGAACTGGTCGGTCAGGATCAGGAAGGCCAGCGCCCCGGAGGGGTTGGTCGGCCAGTCATGCAGAGCGCCCGCATGGGCGGCCTCCCAGTCGGGCTTGAATCGTTCGGTGATCGCCGCATCGACCTCCGGATCGGCCTTGTACCAGCCATCGGGGCCGACCTCGTTCAGCCAGAACTCGATGATCTCCTCGCGGCGCGCCATTCCACTACTCCTGCTGCCCTTCGTGCCTGCCCTTGCGGTCAAGGGATCGTTTCAGATTAAGCCCCTGCACGCAAGCCGTCAGGACCGTCCCGCGGACTCATCGCCGCGCGCCTGGGACCCGTCCTGCTGGGCCTCCATGGCAACCTCGCCCGCGACCTCGACGGCGACCGGCGATGCGGTTGGCAGAACCGGCGCATAAGACCCCGTCTCGTCCACGGGAACGGGCGCGCGCTGGGTCATCCGGAAGCCGGTGAAGACCGCCAACGACAGCATCAGCACCGTGATGAACAGGAAAAAGCCCTGCGGCCCGATCAGCCCCATCATCCAGCCGGTCAGCAACGGCCCGATGATCGCGCCTACCCCGTTGATGAACAGCAACCCCCCCGAGGCCGCGGCCATGTCGTCGCGTTCCAGATAGTCATTGGTATAGGCAATCAGCAGCGCATAAAGCGGGTTCGACATCCCTCCGATCACGAAGGCCGCGACCAGCAGCGCGGCGAAGCTGCCCCCCAGCGCCGTCGCGACACCCGCCGCCACGCCGCCGATCGCCGCCGAGCCGAGGATCAGCGTGCGCCGGTCCATCCGGTCCGACAGCCAGCCGATCGGGTATTGCAGCAGAAGCCCCCCGATATAGATCGTGGCGATGAAACCCGAGATCTCGGCCACGCTCAACCCCGCGCTGGTGCCATAGACCGAGGCCATCCCGAAGAGCGCCGAATAGACGCCCCCCATCAGGAAGATGCCGACCGCCCCGGTGGGCGAGATCTGCACCAGCCTGCGCAGCGACATCGGCTTGGCGGTCTCGAAGGCTGGGGTGGGACTGACCGACAGCAGGATCGGCGCGAACGAGATCGACACCAGCACCGAGGGGATGATGAACAGGATGAACCCCGCCGGATCCGCGGTCAGGATCAGCCCCTGCGCACTGACGATGCCCGCCATCTGGGTGATCATGTAAAGCGACAGCGACTTGCCGCGGGTCTCGTTCGTGGCGGCGTTGTTCAGCCAGCTTTCCGCGGTGACATAGACCGCCGAGAAGCAGAACCCGATCAGCACCCGGCCAATGGTCCAGGCGATGGGATCGGCAAGCGCCGGGTAAAGGATCAGGATGGCCGAGATCAGCGAGGCGAGCGCCGCGAAGACCCGGATATGGCCGACCCGCCGGATCAGCCCCGGCGCCAGCCGCGAGCCGCCCAGGAACCCCACGAAATAGGCCGACATCACGATCGACATCTCGAAGGTGGAAAACCCCTCGATCCCGCCGCGGATGCCCAGCAGCGTGCCCTGGATGCCGTTGCCGACCATCAGCAGCAGCATGCCCAGAAGCAGCGCCCAGGAACTGGCCAAGACCTGAAACATGCGCACCGTCCTTTCGCGTGACTGGCCCGTGACCAGGGGAGTTCGACGCGACTCAGATGCCCGTCTGCGACCCCTGCCTGACCGCTTGCGGCACCGGGATCAAGAGCGAGGCATCGCCATAGGAAAAGAACCGGTAACCCGAATTCACCGCATGGGTGTAGATCCGCCGGATCCGGTCCGTCCCCATCAGCGCCGAGACCAGCATCATCAGCGTCGAGCGCGGCAGGTGAAAGTTGGTCATCAGTGCATCCGCGATCCGGAACCGGTAGCCCGGCCGGATGAAGATATCGGTCTCGCCCACCCAGGGGTGCAGACGGCCCGCCTCATCGGCGGCGCTTTCGATCAGCCGCAGCGCGGTGGTGCCCACGGGAATGATCCGCCCGCCCGCCGCGCGGGTGGCGTTGATCTCGGCGGCGGCCGCTTCGGTCACCTCGCCCCATTCGGCATGCATCCGGTGCGCCGAGACATCGTCGGTCTTGACCGGCAGGAAGGTGCCCGCGCCGACATGCAACGTCACATGGGTGAAGGTGACGCCCCTTGCAGCCAGCGCGGCCAGCAGCGGCTGGTCGAAATGCAGCGATGCGGTGGGGGCAGCCACGGCGCCGGGACGGGCGGCCCAGACGGTCTGGTAATCCTCGCGGTCCCGCGCGTCGGCGGGGCGCTTCGCGGCGATATAGGGCGGCAGGGGCATGGCGCCCGCCTCGGCCAGTGCCGCGTCGAAGGCCTCGCCCGCGAGGTCGAAATCCAGCACCGCGTCCTCGTCGCCCTTCGCGCCCACCAGCGCGCCAAGGCGGTCCGAAAAGATCACCCTGTCGCCCGGTTTCAGCTTCTTCAACGGTCGCGCCATCGCCCGCCAGCATCCGCCGGGCGCGGGCTCCATCAGCGTCACCTCGATGCGCGCCTCGACCGGCCCCTGCGCCGTCTCGCGCCGGCGCAACCCGGTCAGCCGGGCGGGGATCACGCGGGTATCGTTCAGCACCAGCCGGTCGCCGGGCTGCAACAGGTCGGGCAGGTCGCGCACATGCAGATCGCGCAGCCTGTCGCCCTCGGCCACCAGCAGACGCGCAGAGGATCGCGGCCGCGCGGGCCGGGTCGCGATCAGCGCCTCGGGCAGGTCGAAATCGAAATCCGACAGCTTCATTGCCCCGCCTCCTGCCGGGCGCGCGGCGGCGGACTGCGGAATATCTCGCGGAACATCCCCGGGGTCAGGATCGACAGCGGGTTGACGCGCACCGTCGGGGCCTCGGCCGCCCCCGAAAGGCGATAGTTGAAGCCGAACAACCCCTCGCCACGGCGGGTCAGCAACGAGCCGATGGAATTCAGCATGTAGACCGGCGAGATCACGCCCTGCATGTCGATGCGCCCCTCGCGCGTGCCATAGACCCCGGCCATCGAGATGCCCAGTGACGGACCGACCGCGCTGGCCCGGCGGATTTCCACCGCACCCGGCATCAGCCGGAACTGCGCCTCGACAGTCGAGAACATCAACCCATCGCCATTCAGCAACTCGACCAGCCCCACGACCGAGATCGCCGACAGCAATTCCGCCAGAACCGGCATGCCGCGCACGCGCAGGCCGTCGATCCTGAGCCGGCCGGAGTAATGCCCCTCATCTCCCCGCGGCTGCAAGACCAGATCGAGCCTGCCGCCATGCGCGCGCCCGTAGATGCCCGCACCCCGCAGCGCCGCGCCCGCATCGTCCGACCGCACCCGGACCGCGGTGCCGCCCTCGGCGGGCACCAGCGTCGCGACGACCGGCCCGCCGCCCTCGACCGTTCCGGTCAGCTGGCCGTTCAGCCCGCCCTGCCCCGACAACCGCCCGCGCAGCCCGGTCAGCGCAATGCCCTCACTGACGATCAGCCGGTCCAGCGCCACCTCGACCGCACCGCCGCCCTGCCGCCCTGCCGGGCCTCCACCCGAGGGCAGCGCGCGCAGATCGACCCTGCCGCCCGCGATCGCGATGGCAGGCAGACGGCCCGCGCCCCGGCCGCTGAGCACGACCGGCGCATCGAACCAGCCGCCCAGCCGCACCCGCGACAGCCGCGCGGCGTCCAGCCCACCTCCGTCGGTCAACGCGATGGACCCCGTTACCGACAGCCCCGGCGCTTCGAGCAGCAGCCTGTCGATTGCGGGCGCCTCGCCCAGCCGCCCGGCCAGGTCCAGCCGCCCCGCGCTGCCCGCCGGTTTGGACCAACCCAGTTCCGGCACGGCAAGCCGCAGCCCCACAAGGTCGGAGTCCAGCGTGAACCGCGGTGCCGCATCGGGATCGAGATCGAGCGAGAAGTTTGCCCGCCCAACCCCCGAAAGGCTTCCCTCGGGCAAGCCGATCCCGAAGGTCGCGTTTGTCGCGGCCGACAGCTCCAGCGTGCCCTCGACCCGCGATGCCCCGCCATTCCCCGGCCCGCCCGGCATCGCCCAGGCCGCGCGCAACGGCACCCCGTCCAGGGCCCCCTCGCCCGAAATCGCCATCATCGTCGGGCTGGCCTCCAGCCGCAGCGCATCGGCCTCGAACCGTCGTCCGGGCACCAGATCGTCAGCGGCGACCGCACGCAGATCGCCCGCCAGACGCCAGCCGATATCCTCGACCGCCAGCCCCTTGGCCAGTGGCATGTCCAGACGGGTCTCGATCAGCGCCTCGCCCGTGGCAAGATCGGGCGCGATCCCGGCTGCGCTGGCGATGCCTAGCGGCGGCTGGTCGATCAGCGACAGCGCGGCGGGAATGGTCGAGCGGGTGCGCAGAACGATCTCGGCCCGCGGCACATCGGCGGTCATGTCGGGCACCTGCAAGGTCGAACCCGCCACGTCCACCTCGCCCTCGGGCGTCGCAACGCTGCCACGCTCGACCGACAAGGCAAATCGGTCGCTGTCGATCGTGACATGGCCGATACCCTGCCGGATCGGGGGAAACCCGTCCAGAAACTGCACCTCTGCATCGCGGATGGCATGGGTCAGCGACACACGCAAAGTCTCCGCCGGCGGGCGTCGCAGCGCGGCGCGACCGTCATGGACAATGCCAGCCAGAACATTGGCCTCGATCCAGCCCCTCGTGTTCGGCGCCAGTGTCAGCGGCCAGAGCGACAGGAGCCGCTGCCGGTCGATCTCGGGGATGGTGACATCCACCGCGACATCCCAGCCCTCGGGCAGCGCGCGCACGCGGCCCCGGCCACGATAGCTGCGCCCCTCGTCCAGCAGCACGACCTGACCCAGCGTCGCGGTGAACGGGAAAAGCCGAAGCTGAAGGTCCAGCGCGCCACCGGTAAGGATCGCGGGCGTCTCGAACACCCCATCAGGGTCAAGCGCGACCTCGCGAAAGGCGAGCTGGGCGACCAGCGTCTCGGGCCAGCCACCCTCCATGTCGCGCAGATAGGCATGGCCCTCGGCACTCAGCCGCAGGATCGCGGTATCGACCGCGATGCGGTCGAAATTCAGACGTCCCGCCTCGGGGTCGTAGGTAAAGGCCGACCGCCCCGAGGCAAAACCGATCGGCGGCGCGCCCCCTGCGGGCCGTAGCGCGCCCGCGCCGATCTCGAGCGCCGCGGCAAGCGGGCCAAGACTGCCATCGGCAAGGACCTCGGTGCGGATTGCGCCGGAAATCGGCGCGTCGATCACCGCCAGCGCGGCCAGGGCGGGCGATTGCGTCGCGATATCGGCCGAGGGCACGTCCGAGAAGGTCGCTGCGAAGCTCGTGGCGGGGCTTCCCTTGCGAGAGACGAAATCGAAGGCCAGTTCGGCGGGTAACTCGGCCTGCCCCCGGAGCGAGAAGAAGGCCCGGATCGCGACCTCGTCCGCATCCTGGTCCAGCGTCATCAGCCCGTTCTCGACAATCCATGTCCGGCCTGCACGGGCATCCTCGAAGGTCAGGCCCAGCCCCTCGACACTGACCGCCTCGATTGCAACAAGCCCCGGCGCCGAGAGTCCGCGGTCGATCTCGTCGAGCAGTTCTCCCAGGCTCGCCGCGGCGCTGACCGGTGCGCCCGTGCGCCCCAGCGCAAGGTCGAGCCGACCATTGGGCGCACGACGCAGCGTAAGCTCCGCTCCGTCAAGCGCCACATGCGTCACGTCAAGTCGCCCCGAGGCCAGCCCCGCCGCAGAGATCGTCGCCGCGATCACCGGCAGCGCGGCGACATCGCGCCCCGCCCCGTCGAGCACCACGACATCGCGGAACCGCACCGAAGGGACCGCCTTGCGCGAGAACATGACCCCCACCCCGCCGATGCGCATCTCGGCGGGCGCGAACTGGCTGTTCAGCCGCGCCTCGATCCGTGCCGTGGCCCAGCCGGGCAGATCGACCACGCGCCCGGTCAGCGCCAGTCCGGCCAGCCCGCCCAGCCCCATCAGCATCCCGAGACTCAATAGCAACCAGATGCCGAACCGCTGGTGCGGCTCGATTACACGCGCTTCGGCGCTGGTCTCCGGCTCTTTACCGCTCATCCCGACGGCCCGCACCGCATCTGCGCGGCGAAGGATCTCCCGCTTGCCTGCCTGCGCGCAGCGCCTATTGTCTGACGCGTCACGCTATACCCAAGGCGCCTGCCCGCCAACCCGAAGGCCCTCGACCGAAGGACCGCGAACCCGAAGGACCGACAGACCCATGATCGACTCCGGCCAGACCGCGCCCGATTTCACCCTGCCCCGGGACGGGGGCGCGGATGTCACGCTTTCGGCGCTGCGCCCTGCCCCCGTGGTTCTCTATTTCTATCCCAAGGATGACACGTCGGGATGCACGAAGGAAGCCGTCGCCTTCTCGGGCCTGCTGGCCGAGTTCGAGGCGGCGGGTGCAAGGGTCTTCGGCATCTCCAAGGACAGCGTCGAAAAACACGGCAAGTTCCGTTGCAAGCACGAACTCAGCGTGCCGCTTCTTTCCGACGAAGGCAGCGATGTCTGCGAGCGCTACGGCGTCTGGGTCGAGAAGTCGATGTATGGCAAGAAATACTTCGGCATCGAACGATCCACATTCCTGATCGACGGGTCGGGCACGGTCGCGCGGGCCTGGCATAAGGTGAAGGTGCCGGGCCATGCCGAAGCGGTTCTGGAGGCGGTGCGCGCCCTCTGAGCGCGCGCGCTGGCCGACCCGACGGAATCCGCAGCCGACGCCATACCAGCGGCAGAACGCGACCGGCGGTGTTCCGCGGATCGGATGCGGAAATCGGCGGATTCTCGCCAGAATGCCGCCGCCCCCTTGAGAAAAAGCAAAAAAAATTTGCGGCAGAGCGATGCGGTGGTTAGTGACGGGGGGTCCGGAGCGGCTCCGCTGCTCCGGATCAAGCAAGATAAGCAGCTGAGGTGCAGGCATTGACGGGGCGTTTCCTCCACCGCATCGACATGGCGCTTGGGCGCTATCTTCCCGAACAGAGACTTTTTCTGCGCACCGACCACAGCACGCGTTTCCTGCGTCTCTCGCCGAAGACCCAGCTTCTGGGTCTTGCGGGCGGGGCCACCGTGATGGCCTGGGCGATGCTGTCCACGGCGATCGTGCTGATGGACCAGGTCGGCGCGGGCAACCTGCGCGACCAGGCCAAGCGCGAGCAGGCCCTTTATGACGAGCGGATCAACGCGCTGGCGGCCGAGCGCGACCAGGCCGCCAGCGAAGCCGCCGCCGCGCGCGAACGCTTCGAGATGGCCATGGGCGAGGTGTCGCGGATGCAATCCGAGTTGCTGTCCTCGGAAGAACGCAACCGCGAGCTGGAAACCGGCATGGACGTGCTGCGAAAGGGCCTGCGCAAGACCGCGGCCGAGCGCGACGCCGCCCGCGCCCGTACCCGGGAACTGGCCGCCACGCTTGCCGGCGAGCCCGGCGGGGAGATGGCCGAGGGTCCGCGCACAGCAGATGTGCGGGAGATCCTCGCCTTCCTGACCGGCGCGCTGGAAGAAACCGCAGGCGCGCGCGACACCGCCGCCGCCAACGCCTCTGCCGCGCTGGAACTGGCCGAAGCGCTGGCCTACGAGCATGACCTGGTCGCGGAACGGAACGACCAGATCTTCTCCTCGCTGGAAGAGGCGCTGACCGTTTCGGTCGTTCCGCTGGAAAAGATGTTCAAATCCGCGGGACTCTCGCCCGATCGGCTGATCGACCGGGTGCGTCAGGGCTATGGCGGGGTGGGCGGTCCGCTGGTGCAGATCTCTGCCTCGACCAAGGGCGATTATACGCCCTCCGCCGACGAACTGCGCGCCCGGTCCCTACTTGACAAGATGGACGAACTGAACCTCTACCGCATCGCCGCCGAGAAGCTGCCCTTCGTCCAGCCTGTGAAATCCGCCTACCGCTTCACCAGCCCGTTCGGCGAGCGACGCCACCCGATCACGGGCGCACGCAGCATGCATGAGGGCGTGGATTTCGCGTCCTCGCACGGCACGCCGATCCACGCCACCGCCGATGGCGTCGTCGTCAAGGCGGGATGGCAGTCGGGTTATGGCCGCCTGGTGACGATCCGGCACGATTTCGGGCTGGAAACCCGCTATGCCCACATGTCCAAGATACGGGTCAACGAGGGTCAAAGGGTCTCGCGCGGGGACGTGATAGGTGATATGGGAAATACCGGACAGTCGACAGGGACGCATCTGCACTACGAGGTGCGCGTCGACGGGAAGCCCGTCAACCCCATGACCTATATCGAGGCAGCCAGAGATGTTTTCTAAAAGCAGGATCAACGAGCCCGGCCCGAAGGCCGGCGAACCGGAAAAATCGAAGCTTCCCGAGCCCGGATTCCCGCGCACCGGTTCCGACAGCCCCGTTCCGGCCGCGCCCAAGGCCAAGCCGCCCGCTTCGATACTGTCCTCGGACCTCGTGGTGACAGGCAATCTCAAGACGTCGGGCGACATCCAGGTCGAAGGAACGGTCGACGGCGACATCCATGCGCATCTGCTGACCGTCGGCGAAAGTGCCACGATCCGGGGCGAGGTGATGGCCGATGACGTGGTCATCAACGGCCGGGTGATCGGCCGGGTGCGCGGTCTGAAGGTGCGGCTGACCTCGACCGCGCGGGTCGAGGGCGACATCATCCACAAGACCATCGCGATCGAGAGCGGTGCGCATTTCGAGGGCTCGGTCCAGCGCCAGGACGACCCGCTCAATGTCGGCCAGCGCGGCGGCGGGGCGAAGGCCACGCATGTTCTGGGCGACGGCGCGGCGGTTGCGCGCCCACCCAGCGAGACCGGCCAGCCCAAGGGCTGAGCCCGACGATCCTCAGGGAGGAGGAAGCGCCCCGCGCCGGCAACGGCAGGGGCCCTTTTGCGTGACCGGTGGGATTGCCCGCGTCAGAGGCCCCGCGCGGCCCGGTCCGGTTTTCGCGAAGCGCATGGCGGGCCGTTGCCTCGGTCCCGCAGGGTCCCCACCATCGGACAGCCCCCAGAACAGGGAGACCCATCCATGAATCCGGTCGACTCCCGGATTACTCAGGCGTTGCACTGTTCGCCGCAACCGGTGGCTGGCGGTCTCGCGCAAACAGCTTGATATCATCGGCTTCCTGTTTCCGGGCGCGGTCACCGGCATCGGCGGGGGCACCTTGCGCGATCCGGTTCTGGGCGTGCCGGTCTTCTGGGTGCAACAGAATCTCTACCGTGTTGTCTGCGCCGCGACCGCCGTTCTGGTCTACTCATCGCGCATCTGCCGGAATCGCGTTATCGCCTACCGCTGTGGCTCGACGCGGTCGCGCTTGCCGCCTATGGCGTCTTCGGTGCCCACAAGGGGGGTTCTTGTCACCGGGTCGGCGACGGTTGCCATTGCCATGGGAATGCTGACCGGAACATTCGGCGGCATCCTGCGGGATGTTCTGGCCCGCGAACCCTCGGTGCTGATGCGACAGGAGATCTATGTTGCGCTCGCCATGACCGACGCGCTGGCCTTCGGCTGGACCCTGCCCGCCTACCGCTCGCGCCCCGGACGCCCGCCCGAGGATCTGCGCTGATACCGCTCGGGCTCAGTCCTCGGCCCGAGCCTCGGCGCGGCTCTTCCCCGCCACATTCAGGGCCAGCGTCGCTGCCATGAACTGGTCAAGATCGCCGTCCAGAACGCCCGCCGTGTCCGAGGTTTCGACCCCGGTGCGCAGGTCCTTGACCATCTGGTAGGGCTGCAGGACATAGGACCGGATCTGGTTGCCCCAGCCGGCCTCGCCCTTGGCGTCGTGCTGGGCCTGGATGTCGGCGGTCCGACGCTCCAGTTCCATCTGGTAGAGCCGGGATTTCAGCGCCTTCATGGCGATGTCGCGGTTCTGGTGCTGGGATTTCTCGGAGCTCGTCACAACGATGCCAGTAGGAATGTGGGTCATCCGCACCGCCGAGTCGGTGGTGTTGACGTGCTGGCCGCCCGCCCCCGACGACCGGTAGGTATCGACCCGGATATCGGCCGGGTTCACCTCGATTTCGATATTGTCGTCGACCACCGGATAGACCCAGACCGAGCTGAACGAGGTGTGCCGCCGCGCCGCGCTATCATAGGGCGAGATCCGCACCAGCCGGTGAACGCCCGATTCCGATTTCAGCCAGCCATAGGCGTTGTGGCCCGAAATCTTGTAGGTCGCGGACTTGATCCCCGCCTCTTCGCCCGGGTTCTCGGCCTGCAACTCGACCTTGTAGCCATGCGCCTCGGCCCAGCGGACATACATCCGCGCCAGCATGCTCGCCCAGTCGCAGCTTTCCGTGCCGCCTGCGCCCGCGTTGATTTCAAGGAAGGTGTCGTTGGCATCCGCCTCGCCATCGAGCAGCGCCTCCAGCTCCTTCTGGGCGGCCTTCTCGCGCAGCGCCTTCAGCGCCGCCTCGGCCTCGGTCACCACATCTTTGTCGTCCTCGGCCTCGCCCAGTTCGATCAGCTCGATATTGTCATCAAGCTCGCGAGAAATTCCCTTGTAGGTCTCGATCGCATCTGCAAGCGCCTGACGCTCGCGCATCAGTTTCTGCGCGCGCTCGGGATCGTTCCACAGGTCCGGGTCCTCGGACATCGCATCGAATTCTTCCAGCCGGTGCTCGGCCGTGTCCCAGTCAAGCCGCTGGGCCAGCAGCTTCAGCGACTTGCGGATCTCCGCGACGGTATTCTGCACCTCTGCACGCATGGCATCCGTGCCCCTTCAAGCTCTTGTCCGACAGTTTCAGATGGGGGTCATATCCCGGCCCGCACGCCCGGGCAAGCGGGCCGCCCTCAGTAAAGCCCGCCCGAGGAAATCGTGCCGAAATTCGCCTTGGGCCCGACCGCCGCCTTGCGGCCCGTCGAGGTCGTGACCTCGCGCGGGGGGCCTGCGGGGTCAACGTCGCCCTCGCCGCGGCCGAAAAGCGGCAGGTCCGATCCCATCGCGAAGCCGCCATCCACCATCGCGCCGATGCCGAAGATCGGCTCCTCGCCCATGCGGAAATACTCGGCCACCACATGCTCGCCGCTGGCATCATCGGGCAGGCGGCCGCCGGAATAGCGGTCGATCTTGATGAAGCGGCCGCCCGGCGGCACCTTGAACGGCCCGCCGCCATATTTCGCCGTCGCCTTCTTCATGAACTCGTTGAAGACCGGCGCGCAAAGCGTGCCGCCTGCCGCCCGCGCGCCAAGACTGCGCGGGCGGTCATAGCCCATGTAGCAGCCCGCCACGATGTTCGAGGTGAAGCCCACGAACCAGACGTCGCGCGCATCGTTGGTTGTGCCGGTCTTGCCCGCGGTGGGCACGCCCAGATTGACCCGCCCCGCCGCCGTGCCGCGCTCAACGACGCCCTGCATCATCGAGGTCAGCTGATAGGCGGTGATCGCGTTCATCACACGCTCGCGGTCGCTGACGATGGTCGGCGCCTTGCCCGGCGCAAGGGCCGGGTCGTCGCAATCGGTGCAGGTGCGGGTGTCGTGGCGGTAGATCGTCTTGCCCCAGCGGTCCTGCACCCGGTCGACCAGCGTGGGTTCGACCCGCTCGCCGCCATTGGCGAACATCGCATAGGCCGCCACCATCCGGTAAAGCGTGGTCTCCTGACTGCCCAGCGAATTGGCGAGGAAGGGTTCCAGCCGGTCATAGACGCCGAAGCGTTCGGCATAGGTCGCGACCGTGTCCATGCCGATCTCCTTGGCCAGACGCACGGTCATCAGGTTGCGCGAGCGTTCGATGCCGGTGCGCAAGGGCGTCGGTCCGTAGAACCGGTTCGAGGCGTTCTTGGGCCGCCAGATGCCTGCGCCCGTGTCCACCTCGATCGGCGCGTCGATCACGATGGTCGCGGGCGTGAACCCGCTGTCCAGCGCAGCGGCAAAGACGAAGGGCTTGAAGGCCGAACCGGGCTGGCGCGTGGCCTGGGTGGCGCGGTTGAAGACCGAATCCTGATAGGAAAAGCCGCCCTGCATCGCCAGAACGCGGCCGGTGTTCACATCCATCGCGACGAAGCCGCCCTGCACCTCGGGCACCTGGCGCAACGTCCAGCGGATGAAGCTGCCATCGGAATCCGATACCATCCGGCGGACATGAACCACGTCGCCGGGCGCGAAGTTCTGGAACAGGTCGCCGTGGAACCAGGATGTATCTGCGCGCGGCACCTCGGCCGTGCCCTCGACGTTCTCGATGCCGATCACCAGCCGCTGTTCCTCGACCGCCAGCACCACCGCGGGCAGCCAGGGGCTGACCAGGTCGATGTCGCGCGCGATCTCGGTCCGGGTCAGCGCGGCACGCCAGGCGGTCTCGTCGGCCAAGGCGGCGGGATCGATCTTCTGGCCGCTGCTGCGCCAGCGCCCTTGCCCCCGGTCGAACTCCTCCAGCGCGCGCCGCAGGGCGTGGGCGGCTTCCAGTTGCAGTTCGGGGTCGAGCGTGGCGCGGATCGACAGACCGCCGCCGAAGAACTCGGCCTCGCCGAAATTGCCTGAAAGCTGGCGTCGGATCTCGTCGGTGAAATAGTCGCGTTCGGGCAGGCTGGCGGCGAAGGGCGGGTAATCGCCGTTCTGCACGGTCCTGAGCGGTTGAGCCCTGGCTGCGTCATAGGCCGCGGCGTCCAGATGGCCGTTCTCGAACATCTGGCGCAGGACATAATCGCGCCGCTCGATGGCGCGATCATGGGCCCTGACCGGATGATAGGTCGAAGGCGCCTTGGGCAGCGCCGCCAGATAGGCGGCCTCTTCGGGGGCAAGTTCGGCCAGGGTCTTGTTGAAATAGGTCTGCGCCGCGGCCGCCACGCCATAGGAGTTCTGGCCGAGGAAGATCTCGTTGAGATAGAGTTCGAGGATCCGGTCCTTGGACAGCGTCTGCTCGATCCGCACGGCAAGGATCAGTTCCTTGATCTTGCGCTCGCCCGTCCGCTCGCCACCCAGCAGGAAGTTCTTCATCACCTGCTGGGTGATGGTCGAGGCGCCGCGCAGCGTCTCGCCCCGTGTCTGAACCGCCTCGATACCGGCTGCGACGATGCCACGGGCATCGAACCCCTTGTGGCTGTAGAAATTCTTGTCCTCGGCCGAGATGAAGGCGTTCTTGACCAGGTCGGGGATTTCCTCGGCGGGCGCGAACAGGCGCCGTTCATCGGCAAATTCGTCGATCAGACGGCCTTCGCCGGAATAGATCCGGCTGATGGTCTTGGGCTGATAGGTTGCCAGATCGTCGTGGTTCGGCAGGTCGCGGGCATAGGTCCAGAACACCCCGCCCAACAGAAGCGTGGCGCCGACAAGCCCGAGGGTGATCAACGTGAACACCACCCCGAGCGATGAGAGAATGAAACGGATCAAACCGCCCCTGCCCTTTCCTGATCGCATGGACCTCTATACGCCGCCCCGCGTCCGGGGTCAAAACGAACGGCCCCCGGCCGGCCGCGATGCGCCGGCCTGCTGGTCACGTCCTCGGGAAGGACCGGTTTCAGCGCCTCAGCAATACCGCCTGTGCCGCGTCCTCGGCCGCCCATTCCCCGATCGCGCCGACGATTCCGGCAATCGCCCGCGCGCGCCATTCGGGCGAAACGAGGTTGCGCCGGTCGCGTTCCGAGGACAGGAAGCCCAGTTCGACCAACACCGAGGGGATATCGGGCGATTTGAGCACGGAGAAGCCCGCCGACAGCCGCGGCCGCTTGTGCAGGCTTCCGACATGGGTCTGCAACCCCGCCACGATGGCATCCGCCAGCCGGTCGGCGCGGGGTGCGGTCTCGGTGCGGGCGATGTCCATCAGGACGGTCGCGATCTCGTCATCCTTGTCGGTCAGGTCCACCCCCGCCAGCAGCGCGTCGCGGTCATGGCGTTCGGCCAGCAGGGCCGAGGCCTTGTCCGACGCGGTTTCCGACAGCGTGTAGACCGTGCCGCCGCTCGCCTGCCCATCGGCCAGCGCATCGGCATGCAGCGAGATGAACAGATCGGCCCTGGCCGCGCGCGCGATGTCGATGCGGGTTTCCAGCGGCACGAAATGATCGCTGTCGCGGGTCAGGACCGGTTCGTGCCCGGCGCGGATCAGCGCCTCGGACAGTTCGCGGGCGAAAGTCAGCATCAGATCCGATTCGCGCAAGCCGCCGCGCTCGGCACCCGGGTCGATGCCGCCATGGCCGGGGTCGAGCACGACGCGCAAGGGCCGCGTGCCGTCCTGGCGGCGCTGCGGCGGGGCCAGTTCCTCGGGTGGTGGCAGGCCCCATAGCGCCGAGGCGGGCGGGCGGGCAGAGGTGGCAAAGGCGTCCGGATCGACAGGGGCAAGCCGCACCGACAGAAGCGCCCGGCCCGTTGCCCGGTCGCGCGCCATCTCGGCCGTCTCGATGCCCAGGGGGCCGCCAAGTTCCAGCACGAGCCGCGACCAGCCCGGCCGCACCGCCCCTGCCCGCGCCGCTAGCACCCGGCCGGTGGCGATCAGCGCCGCGGGATCGGTGCCGCGCCAGTCCACCTCGCGGAAATCCGCGACCAGTCGCGGCGGGTTGTCCAGCGTGTAGACCTGGTAGGGCACCGGCTGGGACAGGTCGAGGATCAGCGCGATCCCTACCCCTGAATCCGCCACCCGGGAAGCCGCCGGATCGGGCCGCGCCAGCGCCGTCATCTCCTGCGCCAGCGCCGGGGCCGCCCCGCCAAGCACGGACAGAAGCGCCACAAAGCGCAGAATGGAAAGGGAAAATCTCATGGCTGCCCGCTCTTGACTTACGCGATCATAGCGCAGCCGGAAGACGCGCGAAACAGCAAGCCCGAATGCGAACGGCCGCCCCCTGGGGACGGCCGCAGACCATGCGAAATGCCGGGATTACGCGTGCGAAAGCCGCGCGGCGACGTTTTCCCAGTTCACGAGGTGATCGAGGAAATTCGACAGGTAGGCCGGGCGCTTGTTGCGGAAGTCGATATAGTAGGAATGTTCCCACACATCGCAGCCCAGAAGCGCGGTCTGGCCGAAGCAGAGCGGGTTCACCCCGTTCTCGGTCTTGGTGACCTTGAGCGCGCCGTCGGTATCGACCACCAGCCAGCACCAGCCCGACCCGAACTGCCCGGCCCCCGCGGCCGAGAATTCCTCCTTGAACTTCTCGACCGAGCCGAAGGCATCGCTGATCCGCGCCTCGAGTTCCGAGGGCATGGCGGATTTGCCCGGCCCCATCATTTCCCAGAACTGACAATGATTCCAATGCTGTGAGGCGTTGTTGAAGATGCCGTTCTGGGCCACCGCGCCCTTCTGATAGGTGCCCCTGACGACATCCTCAAGGGACTTGCCCTCCCATTCGGTGCCGGCGATCAGCTTGTTGCCATTGTCCACATAGGCCTTGTGGTGCAGGTCGTGATGGTACTCCATCGTCTCCCGCGACATGCCCAGATCGGCGAGCGCGTCATGGGCATAGGGAAGGTCGGGAAGTTCGAAGGCCATGGATCCCCCTGTCGGTCTTTGATGCGTCACTTTGACTTGGATGGCGCGGAGACGGGGGCAAGGTCAAGTCCCGGGGGAAAGAAACAGACGCGCCCTCACCGCCCCCCGGTCCCGGCTAGAGACGACGCGGGTCCGCCGGTCGGGCGGGATCGGAATTTCATCGGACAAGCATCCCGACGAGTTCCGCGCGGCGCGGCGCCGAACCGCCGTCAGGACCGCCCCCCGCCGCCATCGGCAAGGGGGTCAGGGACGCTCAGTCCTCGCTCACCGGGTAGACCTGGACGGAACCGCCGTTGGTGTTGCCGTAGATCTGGGCGCCGACCACGCCGAAGAAGACCGGCAGAAGCAGGCCGGCCACGATGCCGAACCACTTGGCGGCAGAATCGGGAACCAGAACGTCGTAATTTTTGTCGGACATGGACAGGACTCCGAATGAGGTTTGGCGCTTGTTATGCGAAGCATGCCCGTGCGCGTCAAGGCGACCAAATGCGCAGACGCGCGCCCTGCGACAGAGCGGCCCAGCCGACAAGGGCGCGCGGCGGGCCGCGGGCGGGATCACATCCTGGTGAGATATCCGCCCCCGGCGCGGTCGGCCGCGCGCCGCCCCGACCGGTCCGGCGCGGCCACAAGCGTCCCGTTTCGGCCTTGTCCGCCGGGCTCTCGCCGCTGCGTCCGACACCGGGGACGCCGTGCCTTCCGCCTGCGCGCAGCACCCCGTCCGGGCGGTGCCGTGGGGGGGCGGCGGCCGCTTTGCCCTTTCGGAACCGGCCGGTCCGTAATAGATCGGCGAACGAGGCTGAAGAAGGGGTGGACCCGTATGGCATTCACGCTCATTGCCCTGGGGCTTGCCGCGGCAATCGCGGCGCTGCTGATCCTGGCGCTGCTGCGCGGCCGCTCCGATGCCGCACCGGCCGCGGCCTATGATCTGCAGGTCTATCGCGAGCAGTTGCGCGAGGTCGACCGCGACCTGGCCCGCGGCGTCATCACCGCCGACGAGGCCGGGCGCATCCGCACCGAGGTCTCGCGCCGGGTGTTGGAGGCCGACCGCAGGCTGGCGGCCGTGACCGCCGGCACCCCGGCCCCGCGCGCGGCAAGCCTGGCGATCGGGCTGGCGCTGGCGGCGCTGCTGCTGGGCGGCAGCTGGGGCGTTTACCGCACGGTCGGGGCGCCGGGCTATCCCGACCAGCCGATGGCGGCGCGCATCGCGCAGGCCTCCGAGTTCCGCGCCAATCGCATGCGCCAGGCCGAGGCCGAGGAGGCCGCGCCGCCGATCCCGGTGCCCGCGCCCGAGCCGCAGTACCTGGAGCTGGTCGAGCAACTGCGCGAGGTGGTCGCCGAACGCGGCAACGATCTGCGCGGGTTTCTGCTGCTGGCCCGCAACGAGGCCGCGCTGGGCAATTTCCGCGCCGCCTATGCCGCGCAATCGCGCGCCATCGAACTGAAGGAAGGCCGCGCCAGCGCCGAGGATCATGCCACCATGGCCGACATGATGGTGCTGGCCGCGGGCGGCTATGTCTCGCCCGAGGCCGAGGCGGTTCTGGAAAACGCCCTGAACCGCGACCCGAGGAACGGCACGGCGCTCTATTACTGGGGGCTGATGCATATCCAGACCGGGCGGCCCGACATCGCCTTCCGGGTCTGGCGCGAGCTTCTGTCGGTCTCGCAGCCGGACGATCCCTGGCTTGCGCCGGTGCATGCCCAGATCCGCGACCTGGCCTGGTTCGCGGGCGATGACGACTATACTCCGCCGCCGCTGCCGCAGGCCGGTCCCCTGCGCGGCCCCTCGGTCGAGGATATCGCGGCCGCCGAGGGGATGACCGCCGAACAGCGTCGGCAGATGATCGTCGGCATGGTGGCGGGCCTGTCGGACCGGCTGGCCAACCAGGGCGGCAACCCCGAGGAATGGGCGCAGCTTATCCGCGCGCTGGGCATGCTGGGCGATACCGAGCAGGCCGCCGGGATCTGGGCCGAGGCGCAGCAGGTCTTCGCCCCGCACCCGGAGGCGCTGGACACCATCCGCGCGGCGGCCATCGCGGCGGGCGTGGCCGAGTGAGCGTCTTCGACAGCGCCGAGGGTTTCGCCGCGGCCCTGCCCGACCGCGGCGCATTGATGGGGCTGGATTTCGGGGATAAGACCATCGGCGTGGCGGTCTCGGACGGGCTGCGCTCGGTCGCGAGCCCGCTGGAGACGATCCGGCGCAGCAAGTTCACGCAGGATGCCGCCCGCCTGCTGGAGATCGCGGCGCGGCGCTCTGCCGGGGGGCTTGTGCTGGGGCTGCCACGCAACATGGATGGCAGCGAGGGGCCGCGCTGCCAGTCGACCCGGGCCTTCGCACGCAATCTGTCGCGGCTGACCGAGCTGCCCATCGGCTTCTGGGACGAGCGGCTCTCGACCGTGGCGGCCGAACGCGCGCTGCTCGAGGCCGACACCTCGCGCAAGCGCCGCGCCGAAGTGATTGACCATGTCGCGGCGGGCTATATCCTGCAGGGGTTCCTTGACCGCCTGCGCCATCTGAAGGACGCGCCATGAGCGAAGACCGCCCCGCCCGCGTCGATGGCGCCATCGAAAGCCCCTGCACTGGGGTCTGCGTGGTCGACCGCGAAAGCCGCCTGTGCACCGGCTGCCTGCGCTCGATCGACGAGATCACCGCCTGGACCAGGATGCGCCCCGAGGACCGTCGCCGGATCATGGCCGAGCTGCCCGCGCGGCGCGGCCGCCTCGGCCTGCCCCCTTCCCTGTCCGGTCCGGCCTGAACCCCCCGCCCTACCCTTCTTCTGGCCGGAAATATCCCGGGGGGGAGTCCGCAAGGACGGGGGGGCAGCGCCCCCCCTTGCGCCCTCTGCCCCGCCAGACCCCGTCAGCCCCGGCGCGCGGCCAGCGCCTCGTCCAGCAGCGCGCGCAACAGCCCCGCATCGACATCCGAGGTGACGAAGGCCTGCCCGATCCCGCGGGCCAGGACGAAACGTAGCCGACCGTCCTGAACCTTCTTGTCCTGCGCCATCAACCCGATCAGCGCCTCGGCGCCGGGCAGGTCGCCGGGGATGTCGGCCAGATCCCTCTTCATCCCCATCGCCGCCAGATGGGCCCGCACGCGGGAGGGCTCTTCCTGGCTGCACAGCCCCAGTCGCGCCGACAGATCGAAGGCCAGCGCGCAGCCGAGCGCCACGCCCTCGCCATGCAGGAGGCGGTCGGAATAGCCGGTCGCGGCCTCCAGCGCGTGGCAGAAGGTATGGCCGAGGTTGAGCAGCGCGCGCTCGCCCTGTTCGGTCTCGTCGCGCTCGACGATGCCCGCCTTCATTTCACAGGACCGCCGCACCGCATGGATGCGCGCGGCCAGGTCGCCCGCGGCCAGCGCAGGGCCATTCTCCTCCAGCCAGTCGAAGAAGGCCGCGTCGCCCAGCAGGCCGTATTTCACCACCTCGCCATAGCCGGCCAGGAAATCACGGCGCGGCAACGTGTCCAGCACGCCGGTATCGGCCAGCACAAGGCCCGGCTGGTGGAAGGCGCCGATCAGGTTCTTGCCATGCGCCGAGTTGATCCCGGTCTTGCCGCCCACCGAACTGTCCACCTGCGCCAGCAGCGTGGTCGGCACCTGGACGAAGCGCACGCCGCGGCGCAGGACGGCCGCGGCAAAACCTGCCAGATCGCCGATCACGCCGCCGCCCAGCGCCACCACCATGCCGCCGCGCTCGACCTTCTGCTCGATCAGCCATTCCACCGCACGCGAGAACTGCGCCCAGCCCTTGGTCGCCTCGCCGGGCGGCAGGGCAAGCGCCGGGGCCTCGATGCCCGCGGCGGCCAGGCCCGCGCGAAACGGCGCCAGATGCAGGGCGGCCACGGTTTCGTCGGTCACGATCGCGACGCGGGGCCGGGTCAGCAGCGGGCCGATCTCGGCGCCCGCGCGCGCGATCAGGCCGGGGCCGATGCGGATGTCGTAGGCGCGTCCCGGCAGGGCCACATGCACGGTTTCAACGGTCTCGCTCACATCCCCTCCAGCACGTCGGGCCGGGTGCGGAGCGCGTCCAGCACCTTGTCGGCCATGTCCTCGATCGAATAGCGCGGATCGGCCTTCACCGCCAGATCCGCCAGCGCGTAAAAGGGCTTGCGCTCGTCATGGAGCCGCGCCAGCGTGCCGAGGGGGTCAGCGGTCTGCAACAGCGGCCGGGTGGATTTGTGCCGCACCCGGTTCCACAACAGGTCCAGATCGGCATCAAGCCAGACCGACACGCCGCGCGCCGTGATCGCGGCGCGGTTCGCCTCGGACAGGAAGGCGCCGCCGCCGGTGGACAGCACCCCGGGCGGTCCGTCCAGCAGGCGGGCGATCACCTGCGACTCGCGGGCGCGGAAGAACGCCTCGCCGTCGCGGGCGAAGATCTCGGCGATGCTCATATTGGCGGCCGCGACGATCTCGGCATCCGAATCGCGGAAGGGCACGTCCAGCTTTCTGGCCAGCGCCGTGCCGACCGCGGTCTTGCCCGCGCCCATCAGCCCGACAAGGGCGATGGTCTTCTTCAGCCTTGCGCCCAATTCAGGCGACCTCCCGCCAAGTTGTTCCCTGCGGCCCTTCAATGGCGTGAACTCCCCGGGAATGCCAGTTATAATCGAGCCAAAGCGGGTAACGCGCGGACCAAAACGGAAGGCAGGGCAGGATGTTGCGGCTTCTGAAGCTATTTGTAATTCTGGGTGTCATCGGCTTCGTCGGGCTGGTCGGCTTTGCCTATCTGGGCGATCTGACACCCGACCAGAAAGTGGTGAGCGAAAGCCTGACGCTCGATGTGGACTAGGACGATGCTGCGCCGGCTGGCCATTCTGGCGGTGGCCTGGGCCGCCGCGAGCGGGTCGGTGCGCGCCGAACCGCCGCTGTCGGCGATCGACTGGCTGTCGGACTCGGTGACCGACCCGACGGTACGCACGGTGCCGCCCGCGCTGAGCCCTGGCCCCGCCATCGAGCCGATCGAGGTGCAGCCGCTGGCCGGAATCAGCGTCGATGCGGTCGGGCTGTTGCCCGGGCAGGTCACCGGACTGCCGCGCGATCTGTGGGGACCGGGGCGGCCCGAGGAGATCGCCCGCGCGATCCGGGCCGAGCGGGTGGACACGCTGCCGGCGATGCAGGCGCTGCTGCTGATGCTGCTGCTGGCCGAGCTTGACCCGCCCGCGGGGATGCGCCCGGGCGAGGACGGTCTGGTGCTGCTGGCGCGGCTGGACAAACTGCTGGATCTGGGGGCGCTGGACCAGGCGCAGGCGCTGGTGGAACGCGCGGGGCCGACCGATCCGGAACTGTTCCGCCGCTGGTTCGACATCTCGCTGCTGACGGGTCAGGAGGATCGCGCCTGCGCGGCGATGCGCCTGACGCCCGATGTCGAGCCGACCTTTCCGACGCGGGTGTTCTGCCTGGCGCGGCGCGGCGACTGGAATGCCGCGGCGCTGACGCTGGAGACGGCGCGCGCGCTGGGCTACGTCACCGACGAGGAGGACGCGCTGCTGGCGCGCTTTCTCGACCCCGAACTGGCCGAGATCGACGCGCCCCTGCCCGCCCCCAGC
>Ga0209614_1000468_pt1 | contig 35289 bp, 22 predicted proteins | sample BlaSprsedimmetaG_FD_185484 | JGI IMG/M metagenome (GOLD analysis project Ga0209614, IMG submission 185484) | Hot spring sediment bacterial and archeal communities from California, USA to study Microbial Dark Matter (Phase II) - Blank Spring... ...
AGAATTATGAGTCAAATAAAATCATTGTTTTATATGATTTTATTTGACTCTCAACAGTTCCGTGAATTATTCGGGTTATCCCGACTTTCAATCCTATCTTTTCTATTTATGAATAAGTCGGGTTAGACAGAATCGGTTTGGCGCGCCGCAGAAATTGCCGTTATCTTCCTGAGGAAGTTGGAATAATGATTCAAGTCGAAGTTGCAGAATGGGGTTGAGAAAAAGTACGTTGACGCAATGCAAATATAATGATAATACTTGTAATAAATTTACTTGCAACTCGATTTTAATCCCTGCTCTCGCCAAGTATGTCATCCATGCTTTTACCGGGCCGAACCGCGGAGAGAAATGCGTCGCAGGAAAGGCACAGAATATTGTTTCTGACAAACCTGGTTTTGCCGCGGTACAGAAGCACCGGCCTGCTCTGCGGATAATCCTTGTGAAATTCTCTGAGCCCCGACAGATCTTCAGGCCTGATCGTACCGGCGTTCTTCACTTCAATTACATATATATCCCTGTTGCCGTACAGAACGAAATCCACTTCCACGTTTCCGCGCGACCGCCAGAAAAACAACTGATACGGATTGTTCGAATAGGCATTCCAGGCCCGAAGATGCTGAAAGACCAGCCCCTCGAGGCTCGCGCCGTCTATCTCTTCCGGCCGGTCAAGGGGGCCGCCAGGGCGCAGCGCCCTGAATACACCGGTATCGAACAGATAGAACTTGGGATGCGCGGCAAGGGCGCGCTGTGCGCGTTTGGTGAAGACAGGAAGTCTTATGCCGATGAGAATGTCTTCCAGTATAGATACATAGTTTTCCACGACCTTGCGCTGAACCGCGCATTCCCGCGCCACATTGCTGATGTTGAGCACAGAGGCATGGGAAAAACTGATTGCTTCAAGAAAACGGCTGAAATCCCCCATGTTTCGCGCCAGGCCTTCGTATTGAACTTCTTCCCGAATGTAAAGGGAAATATAGGCCTGAAGTGTCTCCGCGGGGTGATTTGATGCAATGACAAGCGGAATGGTTCCTGTATTCAGGGCCTGGCTGAAGCCGACATGCCCGGCGATTTCTGAAAGAATGAAGGGATGCATCTGACACAAGAGAACACGGCCCGCCAACAGGTCGATGCCGGCGCGCTTCAGTTTCCGCGCGCTGGAACCGGTGAGAATGAATCGCCATCCTCTTTTTTCTTCAATGAGGCTGTGAACCGCGTCGAGAAGCGCGGGAACTTTCTGAATTTCGTCAATGATTATGGTCGATGCGTCAGGGCAGGCGTGCACCTGTTCGATGAGCCGTTCCGGAGCGGCCAGAAGCCGGCGCTGAATGTCAGGTTTCAGCAGGTCAATATACATCGCATCGGGATACGTGCGTTTCAGAAAGGTGGATTTTCCTGTGCCGCGGGGGCCGAATAAAAAATAGCTTTGATTGGGCGGATAAAAATATCTTGGAAGCGTTGATTCCATTTTGCCCCTCAGATTGGAATTATTGATTCCAATTTACCATGATTACCGTGTAAAGTCAAGGGGAATGTGCCGAATCAAAGAGAATTTCCGGTTTGGTACGGCGGGGTCCCTTTCTTGGCGCAAGAAAAGGGCCCAACCCCGGTCTGCGACCACAGACCGCGTACCGCAAGCGGCCTTAGGCCGAGACAATGGACAATGGACCATAGTCGTCTATCGACTGCGGTCTATGGTCTATCGTCAGAACATCGTCTGCCGTCCATCGTCTATGGTCTAATAACCGGGCGTTCGCTTGGCTTGAGTTCACGATACGATCTTTGTGTCTTTTCAATCCGCAATCCGCGATTCGAAATCCGAAATGCTTTTCCGCTCCGCGCTTCGCGTCTTTTCGCCTTACGGTTTTCTGATCAACTATCCCTTGACATTCCTCTTTTCCATGACTATATTAATAATCATACCGAATACGAATAAGGCGACTGCATGGAAACGACATCTAAAGAGAAATCCTACCGGCAGAGCCGGCAGCGGAAGCGCATCCTGGAAGTTCTCAGCTCCACGACGGTTCATCCCACCGCCGACTGGATATACCGCCGGTTGAAAAAGGAGTTTCCCCGTCTGAGCATGGGGACTGTTTACCGCAACCTGAACATTCTGATCGATCAGGGATGGGTCAGCAAGATCCATTTCGGATCCACTTTCGACCGGTTCGAGGCAAGGGTGGAGCCTCACACCCATCTGATCTGCGAGCGGTGCGGAAGCATCACGGATTTGAATATGTCTTTTGAGAAAGGGATTACCGAGAAAGCCAGAAAGCTGACCGGCTTCGATATTCGCCGGCATCGAATCGAATTTTTTGGCATCTGCCAAAAATGTCTTGTTAAAAACAGATCCCCGAAGAAAAGAGAGAAAAACGACGGCAATGAATAAAAATCAGAAACCATGGAGGAAAAGATGAATAAAGAGAGCAAGTGTCCCGTAACGGGCAAAACGGCTGTGCCCATGACCGGACGAGGCACGTCCAACCGGGACTGGTGGCCCAACCAGCTGAATCTCAGAATACTTCACCAGCACTCGGCCAAAAGCAATCCCCTGGGCGGGAAGTTCAACTACGCGGAAGAATTCAGGAAGCTCGACCTGAAAGCCGTGAAAAAAGATCTCTACGCCCTGATGACCGACTCGAAGGACTGGTGGCCGGCCGATTACGGCCATTACGGACCCCTCTTCATCCGCATGGCCTGGCACAGCGCCGGGACCTACCGCATGGGCGACGGCCGCGGCGGCGCGGGATCCGGTTCCCAGCGTCTGGCGCCGCTCAACAGCTGGCCCGACAACGTGAACCTGGACAAGGCGCGCCGTCTGCTCTGGCCCGTCAAAAAGAAGTACGGCCGCAAAATCTCCTGGGCCGATCTCATGATCCTGGCGGGCAACTGCGCCATCGAGTCCATGGGCGGCAGGACCTTCGGTTTCGCCGGCGGGCGCGTGGACGTCTGGGAGCCGGAAGAGGATATTTACTGGGGGGAAGAGGATGAGTGGCTGGGCGACAAGCGCTACTCGGGCGAGCGGGACCTGGAGAACCCCCTGGCCGCCGTGCAGATGGGTCTGATTTACGTGAATCCCGAAGGTCCCAACGGCAATCCCGATCCCGTGGCTTCCGGCCGTGACGTCCGGGAGACTTTCGCGCGCATGGCCATGAACGACGAAGAGACCGTCGCCCTGGTGGCCGGCGGACACACCTTCGGCAAGTGTCACGGCGCGGGTGACGCGTCGCTTGTCGGTCCGGAACCCGAGGCCGCGCCCATCGAACAGCAGGGCCTCGGCTGGAAAAGCCGTCACGGCAGCGGCAAAGGCGGCGATACCATCAGCAGCGGCGTCGAGGGCGCCTGGACCCCGCATCCGACAAAGTGGGACATGGGCTATCTGAAAGTCATGTTCAAATACGAGTGGGAACTGGTCAAGAGCCCGGCCGGCGCGTATCAGTGGCTGGCCAAGGACGTAGAGGAAGAGGACATGGCCGTGGACGCCCATGATCCGTCCAAGAAACACCGGCCCATGATGACCACGGCGGATCTCTCGCTTCGCTTCGATCCCGTCTACGAGCCCATCGCGCGGCGTTACCTGGAAAATCCCGAAGAATTTGCCGATGCGTTCGCCCGAGCCTGGTTCAAGCTGACCCATCGTGACATGGGTCCCCGGTCGCGCTATCTCGGTCCCGAGGTCCCCGAAGAAGAACTGATCTGGCAGGATCCTGTTCCCCCCGTGGATCACAAGCTCATCGACAGGAAGGACATCGCGGACCTCAAAGGCAAGATCCTTGAATCGGGACTGTCCATTTCCGAACTGGTGTACACCGCCTGGGCGTCGGCATCCACGTTCCGCGGCTCCGACATGCGCGGCGGGGCCAACGGGGCGCGCATCCGCCTGGCGCCGCAGAAGGACTGGGCAGTCAATCAGCCGGCCCGATTGAAGGAGGTGCTGAAGAAGCTGGAGGACATTCAGAAGGCGTTCAACGGCTCGCAGCCGGGCGGCAAAAAAGTGTCCCTGGCCGATCTAATCGTCCTGGGCGGCTGCGCGGCTGTCGAGAAGGCGGCGAAGAATGCCGGCCATGAGGTGACCGTTCCTTTCACGCCGGGCCGCACCGACGCCTCGCAGAAGCAGACCGACTCGGATTCTTTCTGCGTGCTCGAACCGGTCGCCGACGGGTTCCGCAACTACCAGAAAGCCAAATACGCCGTCACCTCCGAAGAACTGCTGGTGGACAGGGCCCAGCTGCTGACGCTGACGGCTCCCGAGATGACGGTTCTGGTGGGCGGTCTGCGTGTGCTGAACGCCAACTTCAATCAGACCCGACACGGCGTATTCACCGACCGGCCGGAAACCCTCACTAATGACTTCTTTGTGAACCTTCTGGACATGAATACGGAGTGGAAGGCCGCATCCAAAGACGAAGATGTGTTTGAGGGCCGTGACCGCAAGAGCGGCAAACTTCGTTGGACGGGCACCCGTGTCGACCTCATTTTCGGGGCCAACTCCCAGCTGCGGGCGGTGGCGGAAGTCTATGCCTGCGAGGATTCTCCGGAGAAGTTCCTGAATGATTTTATCGCCGCGTGGGACAAGGTCATGAACCTGGACCGCTTCGATATCCAATAATCGCGACTGCCGGGGCGCGGCATGCCGTGCTCCGGCAGCTTATTGATTTTTTCTCACTCTTTAAAAAATTCCTTGACAAATGTATATATTCATTGTATACTATCAACATGAATGATATATACAATGCGTTGCGTGCGTGCACCGGTTTTGAGTGGGACAAACACAATATTTATAAAAACTGGGAAAAACACCGCGTCACACCCACGGAAAGTGAACAGGTATTTTTCAATCAGCCTTTGATTCTGGCCGATGACGCAATGCATTCCGGAGCGGAGATCCGATTCTATGCTTTGGGCAGTTCGGACCGAAGCCGCAGGTTATTTATTTCATTTACAATCAGAAATTTAAAAATACGAGTGATCTCATCCCGAGATATGAGTAAAAAGGAGCGGGAAGAATATGAAAAACACAGATAAAAAAGAGATCCCAAGATTCCGGACGGAGGAGGAGGAAAGAGAATTCTGGGCCTCGCACAATTCCTCCGAATATATCGACTGGTCCCGCTCGGAACCCGTGACCCTGCCCAGGCTCAAGCCGACTCTTAAAACCATCTCCCTGAGGCTGCCGGAAAGCATGATCGAGGAATTGAAATTTCTGGCCAATAAAAAGGATGTGCCCTATCAGTCGCTGCTGAAGATTTATTTGGCGGAACGGGTGGAAGAGGAATTGCGGAAATACGGTTAAAAATGTCCGGCAACGGTACCAACAGCCGCGAACAATTTATGCCGTGCCCCGGCTACTCCATTCCTTCCCAAAGCCCCGTGAAAAAAAGCCGGGCGTTGCGCCCCAGATTCCTCTGCGAGTAGCCTCCTTCCTGCACCACCAGCACCGGAAGGCGCAGCTCCCCGATCAGCCGGCCGTTGGTCCTGAAATCCCGGGAGCCGAGCATCCAGGTTCCGGTCGGATCGCCTCTGGCCGTGTCCAGACCCAGAGCCACGACCAGAAAGGCGGGCCGAAAGCGCCGTACGGCCGTCAGCGCCTCCTGAAGCGCGGCCTGGAACTGCTCAACCGTGGCATGCTCCGGCAGAGGATAATTTCGATTATAACCCAGACCCGGGCCCTCACCCCGCTCTTCTTTGAATCCGCTGAAATAGGGATAGGCGAAGCGGGGGTGTCCGTGAATGGACAGAGTCAGGACGTCGTCCCGGTCATAGAAAATATCCTGGCTGCCGTTTCCATGATGAAAATCAATATCGAGCAGGGCCGCGCGGCCCTCCTGACGGGCCAGATAATGGGCTGCCAGGGCCGCGGAGTTGAAATAGCAGAACCCGCCGAAGGCGTTTTTCTCCGCGTGATGCCCGGGCGGACGAACCAGCGCGTAGGCGAGGCGGTGTCCTTTGACCAGTTCACCGGCTCCGGTCAGGGCGCAGTCCACGGCGTGGCGGGCGGCCTGGTACGCGTTCCGGCTCAGCGGCGTGAATGTGTCGATGCAGTAGTATCCGGCCCGGACCAGGAGCTCGACGGGCTTGCGGGCTTTGTTTCGAACGGGAAACACATAGGGATAGATCGCGTAGTCGGCCGGCATTCGGGCCGTGGCCCGCTTGAAGTATCCAACCATTTCCGGATCATGCACCCAGGTCAGAACGGATTCGGGAAAATGCCGGACAGGAACCTCTTCAAAGAGGGATGTCTTTCGGAGCTCTTTGAGAACCGAGGCGATGCGCGCCGGCGATTCCACATAACCGCGCTGTTTGACATGATGCAGTTCATGACGGGCGGACACGATGAGGCGGATTTTCCGGTCGGCGGGAACGGCGATGACCGGAACCGTTTTTTCCTCCTTCAGATACCGCGGCGCGCGGATTTGAACCGGATCGTCCACGAAGGAACGGACCACTCTTTCCACATAAGAGGGAGGGCATATGTCTCTGTATTTTCTCTCCAGAACGGCGCGCACCACGGCCCGTGCCGCTTTTCTTCTCAGAGGCCGCCCGGTTCCCAGGTCGTCATAAACCAGATAGGGCGGATTGTCTTCGCCTTCTTTGAGGGGTGTTTCATACGCTGTATGGACAATGGGGCGCGCCCCGTAATATTCGTAAAACCGCAGGCGCCGGCGGTTTTGTTTTAAAACAGCCGGGTCCGGGCAGAGGCGCGGATCGTCGGGCAGGCATTCGAAGAACAGGCCGATCGCGCGCAGGGCCGCGGCTTCCCGGCGAAGCCGTTCGTAAAGAGCCCCGCCGATGCCTCGGCCGGTCATCAGGGGAGCGGCCGAAAGATAGTCCAGATAACAGAAATGCAGGTCCGGTTCATGGTAGAGCAGGGCGAAACCCTCGACCCGCGTCTTCGGGCCTTCGGCCACGAACAGGATGTTCCGGAATCCCGTTTTAAAGGGATTTTTCAGTTTCTCGGGCAGATGCAGGATGTCATCCGCGTCGGCTTCGGGAAACTGCTCCATAAAAATGGCCTGAACCTGCTCAATGGCCCGACGGTTGGCGGCCAGCAGAGCGTCATCGATACGGCGTATGCGGAACATGTTTTCCCCCGGAATGTCCGGTCTTTCCGATGAACAGGCGGTACGGCGCCGGCGCCTAATGGCTGTGCAGCATCGGGCACTCCGCGACCCGTTCCGGTTTTCTCCTGCGGGGCGTTTCCCTCTTTTCCTTTTTTCCGACCTGGGGATACACGAATATCTTCCCTTCATAATTGCGAAGAATCACGTCATCCCCGAAGGAGAGCACATAATTGGGCAGCAGGGGAATCTTGCCGCCCCCGCCGGGCGCGTCGATGACGAACTGGGGAATGCTCAGTCCCGAAGTCCATCCCCTCAGGGCTTCCATGATTTCCAGGCCTTTTTCCACCCGAGTGCGGAAATGTTCCGTTCCCTTCACATAATCGGCCTGATAGATATAATAGGGCCGGACGCGCGCCTGAAGCAGCTTGCGCACGAGTTTCTTCATGACTTCCGGATCGTCATTAACTCCCTTGAGCAGCACCGTCTGATTGCCCAGGGGAATGCCGGCATCGGCCAGCAGCCCCAGGGCCTTTACCGCTTCCTCCGTGAGCTCGTCGGGATGATTGAAATGCACATTCATGTACAGAGGATGGTATTTTCGAAGCATGGCCGTGAGTTCGGGCGTTATCCTCTGGGGCAGCACGCAGGGGATCCGGGTTCCGATGCGGAGCATCTCCACATGGGGAATGGCCCGCAGGCGCTTCAGGATCGATTCCAGCCGGCGGTCGCCGAGCATGAGCGGGTCGCCTCCCGAGAGAATCACGTCCCGGATTTCCGTGTGCCGGCGGATATAGTCGATGCCCGCCGCGATATGGACCGGATGAATCTTGGACACGTCGCCGACTTTGCGCTTCCGTGTGCAGAAGCGGCAGTAGGACGCGCAGATGGGCGAGACCAGAAAGAGCACGCGGTCCGGATAACGGTGCACCAGGCCGGGCACCGGAGAGTCGTGTTCTTCACTCAGAGGGTCGGGTTCTCCGGCTCCTTCCAGCTCGGCGGTGTCGGGAACCATCTGCCGGTACAGGGGGTCGCCTTTTTCTCGAATCAGCCCCGCGTAATAGGAAGTGATGCGTGTTTTGAAAACTTCATTCAGACGCTGAACGTCTTCCAGGGGAAGACCGAACCGCGCCGCGATGTCTTCGGGTTTCATGAGACTTTGTTTCAGCATCTGCTGCCAGGACTCCATGACCGGTGACTCCTTTTATTGGTCGAATCGTTTGATATAGATAACGCGGTCGTCTCCGGCTTTGTAAAAATCGTAGATACGCGCCGCTTCATCATATCCCGCTTTCAAATAAAACCGGCGGGTCGGTTCGTATTTGGGCAATGAGGATGTTTCGATGACAATCATTCTCCCGCGCGAGGCCTTCACCGTTTCTTCCAGCCGGATCAGCAGAGCCTGTCCGATTCCGCGGCCCTGAACAGTCGGATCCACGGCCATCCAGTACAGATCGAATGTGCCTTCCGTGCAGTCCGTGGGGCCGTAACAGAGATAACCGTTCGGTTTATCGTTTTCCGTGCTGACGATGATTGTGTAATCTTTCTGATCCGGATCATTCAGGGTGCGGTCGATCAGCTCTTCGGCCACACCGATCTCGGCCTCGGAGAACATGCCCGTCCGGCCGATCAGATCCATGACCGTATCCTTGTCCTGTTTTTTTATCGGGCGAATCATTCTGTCTCCTTTCGGGTCAGCGCCCGCCTGATGAGGGCGAGCCAGAAATCCGTATAATCGATGCCCGCGACGCCCAGGGCTCTGGCGAATCCGGCGTTCCGGCTGACGTCGGGATTGGGATTGACTTCCAGAATGTAAAGTTTTCCTTCGGCGTCCATGCGGAAATCCACCCGGGCGTAATCGCGGCAGCCGAGAGCCTGAAAAGCTTCGAGACTGATGGATTCGATCTTTCGCTGAACCGCCGGCTCCAGGGGGGCCGGGCAGACCGGAACGGTCGACCGGTACAGCGGATGGTCTTCGAACCACTTGGCTTCGTAACCGCAGATGCGCGGCTCGCCGGAAGGCATGGACGAAAAATCGATCTCCTGCACGGCCAGAACCTCGGGCCCGCGGCCGTTTTCCCATACGGCCGCGTTGAACTCCCGGTGGGGAATGAACGCTTCCACCAGGGCGGGCTGATCGTAGCGCCGTATCACGCTTTGAATCTGTTTCTTCAGAGAATTCCTGTCCCCTATCACGGAGCCGGCATTGATCCCCAGACTCGCGTCTTCCCGATTGGGCTTGACGATGACCGGGTACTGAATGCAATCCGGTATTTCCGCTTCGGGTGAACGGGCCAGCCAGCCTGCCGGTACCGGCAGGCCGGAAGCCGTCAGAACCGCCTTGCAATTGAATTTGTCCAGACACAGCATCATGGCCGGTTCCGTGTTCCCCGTAAAGGGGATGGATGACATCTCGAGAAAAGCGGCCAGTCCGGCTTCCCACCGGGCGCGGCCCTGAAAACCTTCGCACAGATTGATGACCACATCGGCTTGGTGCCGGCGCAGGCGGCTGTGAAAACCGGTCAGGCTGCGACCCAGAACCAGTGGAAACACGCGATGCTCCGTGGCGCTCAGGGCATCGATGACATCTGCGGCCTCCAGGGCGACGGACGATTCCGACACGCTTTCGTTCGAACGGCCGGGAAGCAGTTCGAACCGGTTGTAGACCACGGCGATGTTCAGCGGCCTTTTTTCAGGCGTGGACATAATCGATGCGCTCCAGAGCCGCGTTCACCACGCGGTGTATCAGATCCGAATAGCTGTAGCCGGCGATACGCGCCGCCTTGGGCAGGCATGAATTTTCCTCTTCCCTCGGGAGGATGCCGGGCAGGGGGTTCACTTCCAGAATGTGGGGCTGACCCTTTTCATCCAGACGGACGTCGATACGGGCCCAGTCACGGATTCTCAGGACGCGCCACGCGCGGATCGCCACGTCTTCGATGGATGCCTGCAGGGCCGCGTCAATGGGCGCCGGGCAGCGGAAAATCTGCAGCGGTTTTTCCGGCACATCCCAGACCCATTTGGCCTCCCAGGAATAGATGGGGCTGGAACCCGCGGGCAGCCGTGAATGATCGATCTCCACAATGGGAAGAACATCCAGGCGGGGCCAGTTGCCCAAAACGCCGACCGTGAATTCCCGTCCGGTCAGGAACCGTTCGATGATGACGGGCTGACGGTACTCGCCGATGATCTCCCGGACACGGACGGTCAGGTCTTCGCCGGACAGGATCACGGAGTTGTCGCGGATCCCCTTGCTGGATCCCTCGAACAGGGGCTTCACGATGACGGGCAGGGGAATACCGTCCGGCAGCTCTTCAGGCGAATCCACCACCCAGAAGGCCGGATTGGGAACTCCGTAATAGGAGAGAATCTCCTTGGCCCGTGACTTGACCAGGCAGATGCCCAGGGTCAGCGGGTCGGACCCGGTATACGGAATGCCCAGCATTTCGCAGAGCGTGGGAATATGCGATTCCCGGTTCGGACCCGTCAGGCGTTCGGCGATGTTGAAGACCAGATCCGGACGGATCTCCTGAAGATGCAGATAGGCTCTGTCGTCCGATTCCACGGGAAAGACCGTGTATTTCTCGGCCAGGACGTCACGGACCGCGGTGATGGTTTCATCGGAATCGCACTCGGCCAGCAGATCGCCGGAAGGTTCGCTGTATGACCCCAGGGAGTTTCTGTTTTCTCCGCGCCGAAGGGATTCGAGCATACCCTCCTTGGATGAATACACGAATCCCACGTGAAGCCTGGATGGTTTCATGACTTTCATAATCACCTCACGATTGGCAAGGTTATGTCAGAATAATGACAGAAGGTGTCATCGCCTGCCGGCATGACGGTCGGCCTTTCTGTTTTTTCCATGACCGATACCGGCACCCGTGGCTGGACGGGATTCGTTTGACGCGGTCATGGATGAAAGAATGGATTGACTGGAAGATATTCGAAAAAGAGGAAAGAAATAGACACTCTCTTTTGAACGGGTCAAAAGAGCCGGATGACCCGGTCTTCATCTTGACGATAAAGACGTCCGGGTCTGAAGAGGGTCGCGCTACATAGGATGGAGGCTTGCCAGTCTCCGGTTCCACCAGCGATGGAGGCTCATCATCCTCCTCGGTTTTTTCGATGGGCCGGATCCTTGAACAAGCCGCGCGATACTGTTTGTGAAGCGGCATGGTTTATCCTTTTGCTCTGGTGCTGATTCTTTGAATACAGGGTGTACTCGTTTCATGAAATAAAGTTCCATTTATTACGTGCAAATATATCTATTTGAAAATGAAAGTCAAGTAAATTTTTTAAATTATACAAAAATAATATTAATGAATCCGGTCCAGCTACTCGCCCCTGCCGACTGAAACCGGAACCCGAAGTGCTTTTCTCTTGCATTTTTCGAATCAATTTATCATTTTACCTCCGGGTTGTTCATTCACCTGTTTTCCCGGGAGGGAGAGAGAGAACCGGGCGTTCGGGGCGGCTGTGTTGCGTGTTACGGTTTATGGTTCTCATGCCTCCCGGCAGGGAGACGACTTTCATGAGAATCAGACCGTTTCTTCTCCGCATGCCATTTGTTTTTCTCCTGTTCCCGGGCTGTTCGTCAACGGATTCCTCCGTCATCCGCCTGCACACACTTAATCCGGCCAGACTTTCGCGATTCTTCAGTCCGGGTAAGACTCTGTCAAAATCCGATTATTCAATAGTCGATCTGAATAATGACGGGAAAGACGATTTGACCATCTGCGCGAACAATGAACCCATTTATCAGACGCCCAACCTGTTCATCATCGAACCCCAGGAAGTATCGCAGGCCCGGTTCGAGAAGAAATATTTCGGGAGAATCGGTGTCAAGGGAATCTACCCCGACTTCAACGGTGACGGTTGGGATGAAATACTGCTGGAGGAGCAGTTTCCGGACTCAATCCTCCTGCACCTGGTCAACCATAGCGGAGAAACCCTTCGGACATTTACGGCCGCGGTCAGACCGGCCCATTCCCGCGGAGAATGGGCTTGCACGGCCCGCGCTTCGGGTTATATGGATATCAATGGAGACGGAGTCAAGGATGTGATCATCATTATTCAGACGGCCTACGCCTATCAGCCCAGGGCAATCGCCGCGTGGGATCCGGTCGCGAACCGGTATCTCTGGTATCATGCCGTCGGGTTTATACCCGGTGATCCCGTGCTGGCCGACCTCAACGGAGACGGCGGACGGGAGATCGTTCTGGGTTCCAGCGCGCCCGACAACGGGAAAGATATCATGGGGCCGAACAGCCTGGTCAACGGCACGGATGACGCCCATACGTACATCACGGTGCTCGATTCCCTGGGCCGGCTCGTCAGCCGGCAGACGGTCGGCAAGGCCTGGTCAAAGGTTGAAATATTTCGCAATCAAAGAGCGGGAGATTCCGAACCGGAGTTTTTCGCGGCTTTCGAGAGTCATTCCACGCCCTGGCAGCCGTCTTTCGTGAGCCGGTGGCATCCTGAAAAGGGGTTTTTCGGCCATCGGCTCGAGCGGGGCGTGAATCTCGCCGGAACGCCGTGTTTTCTGGACGCGAACCGGGATGGAGAGAATGATTTGCTGCTGATCTGGAGCGACGGAACCCTTGAAATCAGGACCCGGACGCTTGAGCTGATCCGGCATGTCCGGTTCGAGGACTTTGTTCCCCGAAGAGTCCGGATCACGGATCTGGACCGGGACGGAGAAGAAGAAATCCTCGTTACCGGTGAATACCGGGAAGGTTTCACCACCGTGATGCTGGACCGGAAGCTTCAAATTCAGGCGTGGACAGGCGACGCGTACATGTCTGGAAGGCCGGTCAACGCCGGTCACGGCCGGCCCCGATATCTGCTTGCGAGGTCGAACATGGATGACGGTACGCCTTTCACCCTTCATCTTCGGAAGCGGATGAACCCGGTTTGGTTCGCGGAGTGGCGGTCGGTCCTGTCGGGTTTCTTGGCCGGCGCAGGCATACTGGGTCTGGCCGGATGGGCGATTTTCCGGAACGGAGAAATAAAAAACCGGCGCCGGCACATCGATCTGCTGGCCGCTTCGGAGATCCATCCGGTGATGATTCTCGACGAAAACGGGAATGTCTGCCGGATCAATGCCCGGACCGACCGGGAAATGATCGTCAAGGAGGGCTGGGAAGGCGAACACTGGAAAAAAGTGATCCACTTTCCGGTCTGGTCCGGTCTGGAAAACGTGCTGGAAGAGGCGTTTCGCAATCCGGATCATCCGGTGCAGAGCGAACTGAACATCAGCCGCCGCGGCCGGAACGAGGAGTGGATGACTGCGGGCCGGTGGGTGAGTGTATCCGAAAAGAGACGGTTTTTTATTCTTCGGCTGCAGGAGATCACGGAACTCACCCAGTCGCGAAGGGCCGTGGCCTGGGCCAGCATGGCCCAGAAACTGGCTCATGAGGTCAAGACTCCTCTCTCAACGGTCATGCTGTCGGCCCAGAACATGGAGATGGACTGCGGCGAACAAAGGCTGGACCCCGAAACCGCACTAAAACATGTCAAACGGATTCTGAAACAGGTCGGGCGGCTGCGTGAATTGACCGACGCTTTCCTGAAATTTTCCCGCCTGGAACCGCCCCGCAAGGAAAAACTGGATCTCAACCGGCTGATCCGGTCCTGGATGGAAGACAACGCGGCCCGGTTCGGAGAGAAAGTACAGACCCATCTGCAGCTTCAGCCGGAACTGCCTGTCCTGTCCGCCGATTCACGGCAGATTCAGTCGGTGATCCAGAACCTCATCGACAACGCCCTCAACGCCATGAAGGGACGGGGCGTTCTCACTGTGTCCACGCGTTTGGTACAATCCTTGCCGGGGTTTCGGAATGACCACCTGGCCCGGGCGGTTCAGGTCGAAATCACGGACACCGGCCACGGCATTTCTCCAGAAGACAGGGACAGCCTGTTTCAGCCTTTTTTCTCACGGTCACCCGGGGGTACGGGGCTTGGGTTGGTGATCTGCAAGAAGATTGTGGAAGATCATCAGGGGGCCATCGAGGTTCACAGTGAGCCTGGAACCGGAACCACAATGACCATCACCCTGCCTTTGGATCATTCCTAGACAGTGATGCGGACATGCGTACATTGAGGAACATTCTGGTCGTGGACGACGACCGGGACCTGGGAGAAACGCTTTCCGATCTCCTCAGGCGCGAAAAATACCAGGTCTTCTGGGCGGGCAACGGCCGCACGGCTCTGGAAATATTGAAGAAAGAATCCATCCAGCTGGTCCTGCTCGATTTGCTGCTGCCCGGGATGGACGGCATCGATGTGCTTAAGGCACTGAACAGGGAAGATCCGTCATTGGTGGTGATCATGATGTCCGGGCACGGCAGCATACAGACTGCGGTGCAGGCCACGCATCTGGGCGCGTATGACTGGATCGAGAAACCCCTGGAAAAGGAACGCCTGCTCATCACGCTGCGCAACGCGGAAGAGAAATGCCGTCTCATCCGCGAGAAAAAAATACTGATCAATGATATAAAGAGCCGGTACAACATGGTGGGCTCGAGTCCGGCCATGAGGAATATCTGTCACCTGATCGACAAGGTGGCTTCCCAGCCGATCAGTGTTCTGATTACCGGTGAGAGCGGCACGGGCAAGGAGATGGTGGCCAACGCCATTCATTTGAACAGTCCCCGGGTCGAGCAGCCTCTGGTGCGCGTCAACTGTGCGGCCGTGCCTGAGACGCTCATCGAGAGCGAGCTTTTCGGCCATCGAAAGGGGTCATTTACCGGAGCCGTTGAGCATAAAATGGGCAAATTCCAGCAGGCTCACAAGGGGACGCTTTTTCTGGACGAGATCGGCGACCTGTCCGCCTCCGCCCAGGCGAAGATTCTGCGGGCCCTGGATTCGGGAGAGATCGAAACCGTGGGCGGTCAGGGCACGCACCGGGTGGATGTGCGCGTGATTACGGCCACGAACCGGGATTTGATGAGCATGGTCAGGCAGGGCCAATTCCGTGAGGATTTATACCATCGCATCAACATCATGGAGATTCCGGTTCCGCCGCTTCGCGAACGTCCCGAGGACGTCATCGATCTGGCGCTTCATTTTATTCAGCAGGTCTGCGAGGAGCAGAATATTCCCCTGAAATCCCTGAGCCCTTCGGCCGAAGCGGTGCTTCTGGCCTTTGGGTGGCCGGGCAACGTGCGGCAGCTGAGAAACTGGGTGGAGAAGGCGGTGGTTCTGGTGGACGCGCCGGTGATCAACGGGCATCACGCGGCGGGACTTCTGGAGTTTCCGGATATCATGAAAGAGGTGCATCAGGCCAAAAATCTGAAAGACGCCAAGCGGAGTTTTGAAAAGGGTTATATCCTGCACGCGCTGATGCGGAATGAATGGAATATCGCCCAAACCTCCCGGGATCTGAAACTGCCCAGGTCGTCGCTCTATGAAAAAATGAGGGAATACGGCATCGGGAATCATTCCGGAAAACCGGACATTTTGAAGAAATAATCCTGTCCGGGAAACCGGACATTTTGGGTTTTCAGTTCCCTGCACCCAGCCTCGAATCCATCGGATTCGGGGCTTTTTTTTGGGGTGGTATGGGGGTTGCTAATAGAATCAAACGCGACAGACAGCCGGGAGCGTTTGATGAGAGGGTTGGATCGTGTCAAAGGATATCCCGGCTGTCTGAACGGCCATGTGTTATATCTGGGGGAATTACAATCCGCGTCTTGAAAATCCGGAAGCTGTATGCTGCATCCGCATCACATTCTATACAGGTTAATAGATAGTACAATTTTAAAAATCATTCAAACAATACAATCTAATGGGGAGAGTCATCATGAAAGCCAGATCTTTCACTGTGTCCTGCTTCTTGTTCGTTTTATTCATCGTGTCCGGGCAGGCCCTCATGGCACAGGACAGTCTGAACGTGACGTTAAATGGACATCGGTGGGCCTATGGGCCGGTCAAGGCGACGGCCATGAGCGGTGATTCCATTCTTTGCGTGGCCTATGGAGGCTATTTACAGCTGTATGATGTCACCGCGCCGGCGAGTCCCGTTGAAGCAGGAAAGATAGCTCTGCCGCGGCCTCTTCATTCCATGGTCAATTATTCGACGGGTTCCGCGGGTTATATCATTGGAGTCGATGGGTGGGGTGTGCAGATCATCGATGTAACGGACCCAAGCGCCCCAAAACTGGAGAAGCCGGTCAAAACAGACGGTTACAGCTTTGATGTCGACACGCTCGGCAGTTACTGCATGGTGGCCGACGGGACCAACGGACTGATTGTCATTGACCTTTCAGATCCGGCCAACGCGTCTGCCACAGGGGCGAAATTAGAGTCGTCGAAGATTACACGGTCTGTCGCGGTCTATCGGGATACGGTCTATGCGGCTTGTATTGATCCGGACTTTATCGGAACCAATAACCAAATTCAGATAGTGACACATGCCCCTTTGGATCCGAGCCCCCTCAATCGAATTGCTATTTTTAAAGGGGTAAACTTTCCCCTGGATATCGCCGCAGGCGCCACCACTTTCGACGGGTCCCCGGCTACCGGCCTTTTTATCGCGGACAGCACCCGGCTGCTTGTTGTGGATGTGGCGGATCTGTCCGGAGTGAAGGGGAGCAAAACAGTACATGGAATCGCGGATGTCATCGCCATGAACGGGACGGATGTATATGTCGGAACCCGGGGTACAGACTATAACCTCAAAATGTTCGATGTGTCCGCACCCGCCGCCATTCCGGATCCGGATTCGGTATCGCATTCGGGCATACTCAAACACATCACTTTTTTCGATGACGGAGCCAACGGGCATCTCTACCTTTCGTTGCAATACGGAGGCGCCCTGTACTGTGCGGACGATCTGACCGGTGACTCCTATTTTGTGGATAAAGAAGATGCCGGTCATCTGCAGGCCGTGGCTGTGGCCGGGAATTTTGTGTTTGTCGCCGACAGTAATGACGGAGTGCGGCGGCTCGACATCAGTGATCAGACCAGTATTTTCCAGACCCATGTGACGAATTCGGTTGATTACAATGATTGTCAGGCCAATGATTTGAAAGTATCGGATGACACGCTCTATGTGGCCAGCGGTTCCGGCGGGTTGAAACGGTTCCATGCCGCTGATTTGAGTTTCATCGATGAAATAAGCACATCCGGAAAGGCTTATGCCGTAGACTTGCTCGATGGCCTGGCCTACATCGCCGACGGAAATGAGGGACTGTATATTGTTGAAATCGCGAATCCTTTGACGAAGAAGGGTTCGTGGGGTTTTGCGGATGTATCCCACAAGGCAGTGGATGTGAAGGTGTGGCGCAATCAAATACTGTCAAAGACATACGTCTTTATCGCGGTTGAACACGCCGGTTTGTGGATTGTCGATGTGAGCAATCCTGCTTCTCCGGTAAAAGTTAACAGTCTCCCATTAACCGGAGTTTTATCCTTAGATGTGGATGTACTGGGTCATTACGCCTACATCGCCAGTGGCGCCACGGGCTTTCATGTCATCGACATACGCAATCTTTCGAATCCTCAAATCGCCTCCACGATGAGCACCCGGAGTGCCGCACACGACATCGAGGTCAGGAGCAGTTATGTCTATGTGGCCGATGGAACCGGAGGTTTGAGTGTGTACCTGATCGATGATAAGAACAATCCCGTAGAAATCGGCTATTACGATACGGGATTTCTGGCTAATGGAATCTCGGTTCTGGATGATGAGAATATATTTTTGACGGATGGCGATGACGGATTGTACATTTTTGACAATGTCCTGGGCCACCTGAACTATTTCAATGAAACCTATGATGACCTGACCGGCGATGACGACTATATACTGCCTTCGGGCCGGTCCGTACCCGTTGTGGTTCAGTCGGCGAAAATCGTTCGTTACAATGCCGCCGGGCAGGCGGTCATCAATGACCTGGCGGCCGGCGATGAATTCGCCATATTTGACAATCAGGGAGGACCCAATGAGATGAAAATGGTGGGTCGGAAAAAATATCACGGGATCTACCCCTTTACCGTTACCGTATGGATGCAGTATCAGGAGAGCACGACCGGCACCACCGTGCCGGGCGCCATCCAGGGCCATCCCATGATATTCAAAGTCTGGGATGCCAGCGAGAACAGGGAGCTGGGGGCCTATCCGGTTTTCACCTACGGGTCGGGTGAATTCGATGAAACCTCCATGATGACGATTGTGAATCCGCTGACCGCGGTCAACCTGGAATTTTTTAATGTGACGATGCCCACCGGGGATTATATTACGGTTCACATCAGCAATGATATCAAATACAACAACAATCCCATTGAAACCGGCGATGAAATCGTCATTCTGGACGCCCAGCAGAACCGTGTGGTCGGGGGGGCTGTATATGAAGGCACGTCCTTTTCGGTGCCGGTCTGGATGGAGCGGGACAACGGGCTGCCGGGTGCCAGGCCCGCCAACAGACTGGCTTTCAAGGCCTATCTGAGGACCTATGGAAAGATGTTCGTGGCCATTCCGACCTATGCCGGCGGGGCGAGCGAGGCGAACTTCACGGATGATGTCTGGGTCAGCGCACTCAGGATGTACGAGACGGATAAAAACCAGCAGATCCGCCTGGAAGAGGACAAAATCAATCTGATCTCTTTTTATGTCAATCCGGAAATAAACGGCCAGCCCGATATCAGTACAATGCTGAACCAAGTCGTTTATCAGAACACGGCGCTGTGTCAGGATGACAGGGGGAATACCTATATCATCGGATCGGGAATCAACGAGATCGGGCCTGTGGATTTTAAAAAGGGCTATCAGGTGTATTTCGACGACGAGGGCACTCCTGCCACTTCTCAGGTCATCGGTATTGAAGGATACGGCGTCAACGCGGCGGATTACACCCACAGCCTGCAGGACCTTCAGATGATCGGATATCCATATGAGAAGCGGTACTGGGCCCAGGATGTATTTTCCGCGATCGTTACGGCCCAGAGTCTTTTCGTGATTCAGGGCGATTCCGAAGGGGAGGTTTGGATCAAGGACACGGCCAATGGAATCAACATCAACTATTTCGATTCCTACGGAGGCACGGGCCTGGCGCCCGGGAACGGCTACCTGGTTTATGTGAATACCCCCATGAGCTACACCTATCCGGCCGCGGCCGGCATGACCGGTTCCATGGGCAAGGCCGGTCCGGTAAAAGAACAGCCTCCGGTGGTCCGGCTTCTGAGCAGCCACTTCAGCTATACGGAAACGGGCATGCAGTATCCGGTCGTGATTACCGCGTCCCAGACAGACCTGAACAACGGGGATGAGGTGGCCCTGTTTGACGGAGATATCTGTGTCGGTGCCGGTGTGTTTCAGGAGGCTTTTCCCCTCCTGGTGTCGGCATGGAAGCGGGTTGAGACGGAAAAAATTTCTCTGCCCGGATACCAGGACGGCCATGAGATCGGCATCCGCATCTGGGATTCGCTTCAGGGAGAAGAGAAGATCATGGAGGTGCTGGGCGAGGGAAGCGAACAGCCGAAATTCGGCGAGGGTCTCTATGCCGCCTGCCGGATCGGCCAGATCCGAACACATATCGATGATGCGGAATTGCCTGAAGAGTTCAGACTGGACAGGAATTATCCCAATCCCTTTAACCCCGATACATGGATTCAGTATCAGCTGCCTGAACAGATGGAAGTCAGCCTGGTCATCTATAACAGCAAGGGTCAGCGGGTTCGGGTTCTTGTCGATGAAATCAAGAATGCCGGAAGACACCGTGTCAAGTGGGATGCCAGGGACAGCCGCGGCCGGCGCGTGACATCCGGGGTTTATATTATGAAAATCAATGCAGGCAAATACCGGAGCGCGCAGAAAATGCTGCTGATTCAGTGACATTCGATGGGAAGCCGCCGTTTCTTTTCGATTAAAAACCGGCGGTTTTTACCTGATTGCGCGGTTCATAGACAATCGTCGGACATTTGACCAACGAGGGAAGGAATCCATTTGAAAGCGAGAATCATTGGTTGCCTGGGCGGTCTTTTTCTGATCGGCTGGTGCAGTTACATCTCGCCGGCTTCGGCTCAGGATGAGCCGGCACATTTCATACCGGTACGGACGCAGGGAGTTTTCCGGGTAGCGCGGATTGACAGCGCGTATATCCAGTACGGCACAAATCGTGTTAAACTGGAAGAAGGTGATGAGATCGCCATTTTCGACGGCGATATGTGCGTCGGAGCCGAGATTATTCGTAGAAATCAGGACGAGAAATTATTCCCCCTCAGTGTGTCGGCGATATTGCGGTATGTGCCCGTGCCCGGCGATACGTTGCCCGGCGCCGATCCGGCCCATGAAATGACGTTTCGCATGTGGGACAAGAGCACCCGGAGCGAGCTGGCGGCCAAAACAGCGGGTATGAGCGGTGGAACCTTCGGAGACGACTACACACGGATCGATGAGTTATACGGGGATGTCTGCAAGATCACCATGAATACCGCGCCTTCGGATACGGCGTTTACCTTTTATATAGACCATGGCCACAACATCGATACGCTTTCCAACATCGGTACCGGAGAGTATTACTTTTCTAAAGGACAAAACCTGAAAATATGGTTCGAAAGAGACCTTTTTTATGGAGAAGGCGGAACGCGCTACACACTGGATACATTCAAGACCAGCGGACCCTCGGTGCCCAATGACACCCTGACGTACCTTGTGCCTGATGATATGCTGCAGCTGACACTGGATGTGGCCTTCAAACTTCAGCACAGACTTGCTCTGGGGTATGGGCCTGTGGACACTTCGAATATTTCCGGGGCCGGATGGTATGATGCCGACAGCACGGCCCATGTGGCGGTTTTCGAGGATACCGTATACGCACAGAGTGAGGGGAAGCGATGGGTCTTTACAGAATGGGCTGGAGGTCATACGGGAACGGAAACCGAATTCGATATCGTTATGGATACCTCCTATACTATTATATCTGAATGGAAGAAACAATTTGAACTTTCTTCGGCTGTCAGCCCGGATCCGGCTTTTGGCAGCCTATTACCTCCACCGCCCGGAGCCTGGTATGACGAGGGAATGAACGCCGTTATCACCGCCAGGCCGAATCCGGGTTTTCTGTTCACGAAATTGGAAATCGGTTCGGCCGGCGAGGTCACTGTATATGATGACACACTGCGAACAATACAGATGGACACGGCAAAAACAGCCGTTGCCCATTTTGCGGTGGAGATTCTAGTGACCGTCACCACAAGCCCGTCCGATTTGGCTTTTGAAGTCGATGGGGTGCCATACAGCGGGACGACGGTTTTCAGCTGGATCGAGGGACAGGAACATGAATTCTGGATTCCGGATTCTATTCAGAATAACGGTGCAGGAATACGATACGCCTTTGATCAGTGGAGCGATGGCGGGGCCAGACGGCATGGTTACAGGGTGCCCGGCACCAATGAGACGGTTATGGCAGATTTTAGAAACCAGTACAAGGTGGTTCTCAGTGTTTCTCCGGGTGAAGCCTCGGGTTCCGGATGGTACGATGCGGGTACGGCGGTTACTTGTTCTCTTCACAATAATCTGGTATCTCTTGAAACAGGGAAGAGAGTGCGTTTCAATGGATGGTCTGGCCCCTGCAGCGACAGCGGAAGCGTATTTCTTATCACTTCGATAAACGCGCCTTTTACCGAAACGGCCGTCTGGAAGACCCAGTTTGTGCTGGGGATCGAGGAATCGCCCGCCGAAGGCGGCAGCATAAGGCTCACGCCCGCGCCCCAGGGAGATGACAGCATCAGTATAGAGCCCTATGGCGTCTGGTATGACAGCAGTACGGTTGTGTCGGTTCGGGCTGATTCAGCCGACGGATGGGCATTTACAGGCTGGGGCGGTGATTTGTCGGGCATTGACAATCCGGAATCGCTTACTGTGTACGAATCCCGAAGCGTGGCCGCCTATTTTAAGAAACGGGTGCCGATAACCCTGTCGAGCGATCCGCCGGGCCGAACGATCCTTGTTGACGGAAAGACGCTGAACCATGATTCGACCTTCATCTGGCTGGAGGGTTCGGCGCACACACTGTCCGTTTCAGATACGCTGCAGGACACCGAGGAGGCCGGCAAACGTTATCAATTCAATCGATGGAGCATCGGACAGGCCCGAACCCATGAGTATACAGTTCCATTCGACCCTGAAACCGTTACGGCTTTCTTTAATACACAGTATGAATTGCTTCTGAACACTTCGCCGGGTACGGCCACGGGCGCGGGCTGGTATCATGCCGGTACCTCCGCGTCATTTCATATCGATTCCAAAACCGTTCCCGACGTCCAGGGAAAAAGGCAAGTTTTTACCGGCTGGGAAGGAAACGGATACAACGGGACGGACAGTTCGGTTACGGTGATTATGAATCAGGCTCTTACCGAAACGGCCCGGTGGCGGAGCCAGTACTATCTGATGGTGGATTCCGATCACGGAGAAGTGAGCGGAGAAGGCTGGTACGATGAGGCTGAGGAAGCTGAATTTTCAGTGAGCCCGGATACGGTTTATGACATACCCGAAATCCGCCATCTATTTGCCGGCTGGGTCGGAACAGGCGGCGGATCCTATACGGGGCCGGAGAATTCCGCCAGTGTGACCATGAACCAGCCTGTCATCGAAACCGCTCAATGGAAGACGCAGTATTGGCTGGAAACGGCGACTGAACCCAAAGACAGGGGTAATATCACGCCGCCATCACCGGGAGAGTGGTGCAACAAGGACACTACCGTAACCGTCTGCACAGAACCGGTGTCTCCCGAAACATTCTATGGTTACAGCGGCGACCTTTCGGGGATGGAATTGTGCCGGGATATTTTCATGGACGGTCCCAAATCGGTGACGGCTCACTACAAGAGGTTTATTAAAGTAGATGTGACATCCAATGTTCCGGATGCCAGTTTCCTTGTTGACGGAGAGGAACGAAAAATTCCCTATACATTTGCCTGGGATGAGGGTTCCGTGCACACGCTGTCTGTCCCTGAACAGCAAGTGGTGAACGGATGCTCCCGATACACGTTTCTAAGCTGGAACAACGGAGGCGGACGTGAACAGGATTATACCGTACCGTCCAGTGACGCGGTACTCTCTGTCACCTTCGGGATCGAATATTATCTGGCTGTAGAGTCGGAAAGGGATACGCCGCTGGGCGAAGGCTGGCATGAAAAAGACACCATGGCTTTCTTTTCGGTCAGGGATTCCACGGTAACCGCGGGGAACACGCGCTATACGTTTCAGGGCTGGAACGGCGATTTCAGCGGCTCTGTACTGCAGGGCAGTTTGATGATGGATGGATGCAAAAGCGTGTCTGCCGCCTGGCAGACCGAATACCGTCTGACTCTGAATTCGGAATACGATACCCCATCGGGTGCTGATTGGTATCCGGCCGGATCCGTCGCCGTCTTCGGACTGGCCGACACCGTGGTTGATCTCGGAAACGGAGAGAGGCGTGAGTTTATCGGATGGCAGGGTAGCGGCAGCGGTCATTATAGCGGTCCAAGGGCGGATACGTCGGTCGTGATGAACAATCCCATCGAAGAGACTGCGCAGTGGAGAGCAAAGTATAGGATCGAGCTTATCAGCAATCCCCTGTCCGGCGGCTGGGTTGTATTGGATCCTCCGGATGGATGGTATGCTGCCGGGACGCCGGTAGAGGCTGAAGCGCATCCGGCATCCGGATACCGGTTCTCGGGATGGTCCGGTGACATCGAAAACAAAACGAATCCCATAACCCTTGTCATGAACGGACCGAAAACGATAACAGCCGAGTATGAACCGGTTATCAGGATTTCTGTGGGCACGGAACCCGAAGGGCTTTCGTTTGAAGTCAACAGCAGGCTGTTCAGTCAGGACACCGCTTTCTCATGGCTGGAGGGCGAAGAACACTTTTTCAAGGCTCTATCTCCCGACAACCGGGGTGACACGACGCGGTATTTCTTTGAGCGGTGGAGCGATGGAAATACGAATCCCGGACGATGGTTTACCGTGCCTGCTCAGGAGATGACAATCAAAGCCAGGTACAGAACCGAACATCGATTGCGCGTTCTTTCAGGTCATGACACGCCTTATGGCGGAGGCTGGATTCATGCGGGAAACGCCGCCGATTTCGGAATCAGAGACACGCTGGTTTACAATGGCCAGCGGGAAAAGTATCGATTCAACCGCTGGGAAAGTCCCAGCCGAAACGGTTATAATGGCGATGAACCCGGCGCAAGGGTAACGATGAACAATCCGGTCACACAAATTGCCGTTTGGGATACGCTGTATCGCTTGACCGTGCGTGTCTCGGGAAGGGGATCAGTAATGATCGGTCCGGACAAGGAGTGGCATAAAAAGGGTGAATCCATCAAGCTGATAGCGGTGCAATCGGATGTTTCCTATCCGTTTGTAGGCTGGTCCGGCGATGCATCGGCCGAATCCGACACGCTTGAACTGATTATGGATCGCCCGATCAGCGTCAACGCGAATTTCGATCTCGTCAATTATCTTCTGAGCCGGACTGTTAAGTTTATTGACCCTGACGGTCTGGTTTGGCCGGATTCAGGAGGCGTTGTGGTCAGTACGCCGAATCTGGCGGAGTATCCACGCGGGTCCAGAATCATATGCACCTCGGTTCCCGGAAGCGGCAATAAATTTGCCGGATGGGAGGGAGCACTCTCAGGCATGGCTCTTTCGGATTCCTTCTATATTATGTCCGATACCAGTGTCACGGCTTTTTTCAGATTCGATGACCGGGATCCTCCCTACGTGGCCTATGTCTCAGCGCCTGATGGAGCCAGCAACGTTCCGGTCAACACGGCAATCATTCTGGAATTAGGAGATGATATTTATGGAGTCGATAAACATTCCATCAACCTGTTCGTACAGGGGGTGCAGATCGTGAATAACGGGGTTCCTTCAGGTGATGAGGTCGTCCTCCGCTCCCGCAACAGGGGATATCAAATTCGATATAAACCCTCGGCCTCTTTTGAACCGTTGAGTACGGTGCTGTCCCGTATTTCATGCCGGGATCTTGCCGTGCCGCCGAACACATTAAGTAATTTTTCTATGAGTTTTCAGACCGGCCGGGCTTTGGTGACATCCATTTTCGAAAGCGTTGTTCCGTCAACGGGGGCGTCAGTCACTCTGGATTCAGGATTCCAGATGATTATTCCCGCCGGAGCGCTGGATGATTCAACCTATATCTATATCGGTCATATCGATGATATTCCAGCCCTGCCCGATTCGGCCGGTAAAAACCAACTGGGTCTGTCTTACTACCTGGGTCCTGAAGGGCTGCATTTTTCACATCCGATTACCATTACGCTTCCATTCCCCAAAGAAGATCTGGAACGTCTTCATCTGCAAAGCGGGGAAGTCATCCGTGTTTACTGTTATTCCTGTCTGAATGGTGTCTGGGAAGTAATACCGAATGTAGAAATCGACATGGACAGCTGTTGGGTTACCTTCGCTGTCGATCATTTCAGTGTTTTTACCATGACGGCCTGGACTCCGGACATTCAGCCGGGGCAGATCATTAATTATCCCAATCCCTTTGATCCCAATTCAGGGACCACCACTATCAAATACATGCTTCCCAAGAACGGGGAAGTCTCGATGAAAATATTCGACGTGAGCAGCAGCCTAGTGGCGGTTCTGGAATCAGGGGGGGCGCAGAAATCCGCCAACATGGAATACGCGGTCGAATGGGACGGCAGGAACGACGCGGGCCGCATGGTAAGCAATAACGTCTATTTCTGTGTTCTTTCCGCGGGCGGTCAGGTCTATGTTCGAAAGATTGTGGTGTTGCGATAATCGGAAGGTAAAAGACCCATGAAACAACCTGCTGCATCCAGAATACGATTGACAGCCATAATCGTCCTGTTCATTTTAACAGCCTTTCGGTTAATGGCGCAGACCGGTGACGGTGGACAGGCCGGAGCTTTCCTGCGAAGAGGCGTCGGTTCACGAGCTCTGGGTATGGGCGGGGCTTTTACGGCATTGGCCGATGATCCCAGCGCGGGTTATTGGAACCCCGCCGGACTCTTCCGCATTCAATTCCCCGAGATTGTCGGAACGTATACGATCCTTTCATTGGACAGACAGTATAACTATATTTCAGGGGCCGTGCCAATGGGTCGTCACGGGGCTCTGGGTGCGAGTCTCATCAATTTTGGAGTCAGTGATATAGAGGGCAGAAATGCGCAGGGAGCGATCACCGGATCGCTGACAAATTCAGAAAACGCCTTCTATCTTTCATACGCCTATGGGCTGAACTCCAGTCTGTCGGCCGGGATCAGCGCCAAGTATCTGGTTCACACGCTGGCCGATTATCAGTCGTCCGGCGTTGGGTTTGATGTCGGTTTTCTATACATGTTGTCGTCCGGTATCGCTCTCGGCGCTACTGTGCAGGATATCTATACACAAGTTGCCTGGAACACGTTATCCGGCTTGAAAGAGACCTATCCCATGACAGTTCGCGGAGGTGTCTGTTTCCGCCCTTTTAAGAACGAATCGAAAATTACTTTAGATTATGTAATGGTGCAGAATCAGAAGGGCAGGATTCGTGCGGGTGCCGAACTGCCCATTGTCCATCATTTCGGTCTGAGAGCCGGGTATGACGGCGAGCGGCCGGTCGGAGGGGCGTATTTCGGGATGCCGGTGAATCGTCTGCTGGTTCAGGCGGATCTCGGTTTCGGTCAGGATCCTATGGACTTGAGCTACGCCTATCGAATCACCATACGTGTTAAATTCGGCCGAACGGCGTTTGATTTTGACTCGAATAATGGAAAAAACAATTTTTCAGATTTAAAGGGAAGTGATAAAGATCTTTTTGCGGGTTTTACCGGTCGGGTCGTCAGGCTTGTGGCCCAGTATCCCAATTATGGATTAATCAATGCCGGTGAGAGCAGTGGACTGCGTGCCGGCGTTTTACTCAATGTGTATCGAAGTCAGGAAGATACCGGCGGAGTCAATGGGCAGAAAATTTTTGTGGGCCAGGTGAAAATTGTTGAAGTAAGGGGCGATATGTCGGCCGTGACCGCGTTCCGTTTGCGTGAAGGTTTTTCTTTAAAACTGGGTGATTTTGTTTTTAAATAGAGACTGTTGAGGCATCGCTTACCGGTTTGGGTATAAAGCATCATTTTGTATTTGAACGTTCGCGTCAATCTAAGGATATTTTGAAATCACACAGCCTGAATGCGGATGGATTTTGGTTTCATTCAGGCAACATTAACACACTTTCCCCTTGCATTTTACCGTTCTTTTCCCCAATATTCCTTCACGTTCTTCTGACACGCAATCCGGAGGACGGACACCGGAGTTCGAGTGAGCGGGACTGTCCGGGGAGAAACGGGTGGCGGACCGAACTCGCGATTCCCTGTCAGTTTATTTGAAAGCCGGGTCATGGCGGAGCCGTGTACTGAACCGACCGGTTCTTTATGTTTCGTGATCCATAATCAGGGGCTTCATGAAAAAACACATCACCATTCTCGGATTGGCGGCCGCTCTGGCCCTGCCCGGTTTCGGCAGGACGTTTACCGTCACCCTGGACGGTGATTCTCTGAACCGTCACGGCATAGAACTCCGCGACGTCGTGGGCCTTCCCTGGATATTGATGCCGTCTCCCGAACCAGGTCTGAATCCCAACATGGGACGGTTTTTCGGATTCGACGCGGGATGGCTGATGACACAGGATCAAGATCGCCGAAGTCTATACCGGTTCATCGACGGAAGGTGGAACCGTGTGCGTGTGCCGTTTCCCGGAAAGCAGTGGGGGAAAGCCTTTTACCCTCCGGATTCCGGATCCGTGTGGGTGTCCGTGCAAACGGAGATCCCCTACAAGGAAGATCTGGCAAGGTTTGACGGAAAATCCTGGCAGTATTTCCAGACACCCAACACCGACGGAATCCGGACGCTGTGGATGATCTCGGCGAACGAGGGATGGGCGGGCTGCGAATGGGGTCAGATCATGCGCTGGGACGGACGGTCGTGGACCCTGCAGCACTGCCCGACCACCCTTCACATCGAAAATCTGTTTTTTACGGACTCCGGTCAGGGATGGGCCGGTACGGATGCCCCGTTTTCCGCCCTGCGCTTTCAAGACGGTATGTGGGAGCCGGTTTCAGCCGATTCACTGGATTGGATCGCGTATCAGCTTGTTTCTCGTGATAATTTTCTGAATGCAGCGGATCATCCGGCTCTTCTAAAAAGCGGTTTCAGACAAGCCGGTCTTTCCGCCGGCGCCGACACCCTTCGTATTGAAACGGCCGTACCGGTCAGGCACTTTTTCTGGGTTTCTGAAAGCGGAGTCTCCTTTTTCAAAAGCGATTATTTGTCCATGGTTTCATATGCCGATTCCGCGGGCCGCGGGGAAAATGTTCTGGTCCAGCTTGAGGATATGAAACTCATGGAAAAAGGCCGTTCGCAGTGGAAGTACGTATTTTTTACCCGGGAAGGCCCGTCAGCGCGGCTGGTTGTCGAGATCCGGCCTTCGGAAGGATGGATTAGAAGCCGTGTTTATAGGAGTGGCAGTCAAGTGTTCTATTTCGGGCGCGGAATCGGCATTCTGGACGCGGACAAAGACGGCTTTGAAGATATCTATGTTGTGGTCACGGATGGGCAGAACCGGATTGCACTGGCTGATGGCGGGAAAACCACTTTTCGTCAACGGTCCGCCGCTGACATGGGCGCCCGTGATCCGGTCTATATGCCGAATGGAAGGATGTTTTATGACGAGGGGGTTTCCTGCGCCGACGCGGACAATGACGGGGACGATGACATCTTCGTGACTTCGCTGTACGGCCCCAATCTGTTTTTCCGGAACCGGTCCGGCCGCGGGTTTTTCAATGATTCCAAAGTGTCCGGACTGGGCCGTCACATCGGCCGGTCCACATCGGGCATCTGGGGGGATGTGAACAGGAACGGTTTCCTCGATCTTCTGGTGTCCAACGAAGACTCGACCAACCGTCTGTACCTGAACAACGGCGCCGGCGTTTTCAAAGACGCGACTGAGGATGTGAACCTGTGTATGGACCGGGGGGGATCCGGATCGGTTTTCGGCGATGTGGACGGAAACGGCAGACTGGATCTCTTTATTCCCAGACGCGGAGCGCGGAACCTGCTCTTTCTCAATACTCATGGAAACCGACCGGACCGGCCCCGTTTCATCGAAACCGGAGCCGAACGGGGCGTGAGCGGGGCAGACACACTCGCGCATTCCTGCGCCGCGCTGCTCTTCGATATGGACAATGACGGCGATCCCGATCTGTTCGTAGCGAATCTGACCGGGCCCGACTGGCTGTACCGGAACGATGGCGGGGGACATTTTACGGATGTCACGGAATCGTCGGGTCTGACCGATTCGTTCATGACCACCATGGCCCTGGCCGCTGACGTGAACCACGACGGAAATCAGGATCTGATTCTGGGCACCCGGTCCGGCATTTATTTTTATGAAAACACGGGAAGCGGACGGTTCTTGCGGAAATCCGTTCCCGCATTCGAATCGTTCGATGGGCATTGGGTGACCGGTCTGGCCGCTTTGGATATCGAAGATGACGGAGACCCGGATCTGATTGTCGCCTTTCTATCCAATTATGTCGTTGTTTTTCATAACGAAACCAATGATGACGGCTATCTCAAACTGCGCGTCTCGGGCACCCGGTCGAACCGCGACGCCATCGGCGCCAAAGTGTTTCTCTATTCCGCCGGTCGTTCGGGAGACGCGGAGTGTTTGCTCGGTTTTCGTGAAATCAGCGGAGGCTCCGGATACAATTCCATGAGCAGCCGGATCGTTCACTTCGGCGTGCCGGACGGATTGCCGAAAGACGTGGTTGTCCGGTTCCCTTCCGGAATCGAACGCGTGTACCCGGGTCTGACACCCGGCCGGACTCATGACCTGGCGGAAGAGACCGGTTTCAGGGCGTTCAACACACGCATTCGAAAATGGACCCATCGAATCCTGCGGTATCCCCGGAATCATGAGAATGTTTTCATTCTGTTCATCGCCGGCGTGCTTCTCTCGGCCGGATTTCTGATACTGGAAAAGGCGGGATATTCCATGGCCGCGCGACAGGCGCTCTACGCCGGCATTTTCGGTGCGGTGCTGGTCCTTCTGCTGACGGCCGGATCATCCTTTTTCATCAGGGCCTTTCTGGCCTGCGCGGGGGGGCTGGTCACGGCCCTGGTGGGTATCCTGGCCGGACACGGCTTGAATGAGCAGCCATCGATACGGGATGAATTGCTTGAAAGGCTGTTTCTCTCCATCTCGAATTTCTATCACGGGGAGTGGGGCGCGCGCAAGCTCGGCCGAATCGAGCTTTTCGCGGCCAATCTCGAGCCGGGAAAACGTCCCCCGGCTGACATGCAAAATCAGATTTCCGGTGCCGCCAATGACTATTTCCGTCTGGTAGTCCCCGAAATCCGAAAGATTCTGGAATACGCCCGAAAAGTCGGGATTCCAAAAAATCTGATCAAAGAAGCGGAAAGCAGGATGGAACAGCTCGCCAGGGCCGTCAACGCGATCCGCGTGGAGAGCCGGCTGGAAGGACCCGACAAAGTCCAGATCAGGGCGGTCAGGGAAACAATCGAAGCGCTGAGGCAGAGCCTGTCGGCCATTCGGCGCAATGTGTACAGACATTTCTGCGCGGATATCGTGGAACTGACGAGGCAAATCCGATCCCAATACGAATCGGGCCGGAATACCGTGAAATTCGATTGTCGGGTCGAGGCACCGGTCATGGTGCGGATACGTTCCAGCGAGGTTTCCCAGATTCTGGAGAATCTGATAGACAACGCACTCGATGCCGCGCGAAAAACAGACGGTCCACACGTATCCGTGATTCTGTGGGCCAACGCGGACCTGGCGTTCGTGGAAGTGAGAGACAGGGGAACCGGGGTGGAGCCGGGAATCACGGGACGCCTGTTCCGGGAACGCGTGAGCACGAAACAGGGCAATCACGGTTCGGGCCTTCACCGGGCCGCAAGAACCCTGCGCCGGTACGGAGGAGACATCTTTCTGACACAAACCGGGAACGGTCAGGAGACCGTGTTCCGGATTCAGCTCAAGAGGGTATACGATGCCTGAAAGACTGACGATTCTGGTGGTGGATGACGATCAGGATTTTCTCGGGGATTTCGAAGTCATCGGCCGCGATTTTTTCGAACTGCACACCGCCGATTCCGGTGAGAAGGCGCTGGAGATGCTGAAGGAGGAAGAACCGGACGCCGTGGTTCTCGACCTCCGTCTCGGGAGCGGCATCGACGGGCTGGAGACGCTGAAACGGATTCGGGAGACCTGGCCCGATCTGCCCGTGATCATGGTGACCGAGCACGCGGACGTGGATACCGCCGTTAAAGCGATGAAGCAGGGCGCTTTCCACTACATGTCCAAACACCCCAACATCAAGACGCTGCACGCCATTATCCAGAAAGAACTGGGCAGTGTCCGGTGGAAGAATCTGTGCCTGGAAGAAATCCGCAAACAGTACGGTGAGATGATCGGCCGTTCCGCTCCGATGAAGGAGATCTACCGCCTTATCGCGCGCGTGGCGACTGTTCCCCTGAATGTGCTTGTTTTGGGTGAGAGCGGCACGGGCAAGGAACTGGTGGCCCGGGAGATACACGCGCGCTCCGGACGGGCCGGGCATCCTTTTGTGGCCATCAACTGCGCGGCTATCCCGCCCGCTTTGTTCGAGAGTGAAGTATTCGGTCACGAAAGGGGCGCCTTTACACATGCCGTCAGCCGGAAAACGGGAAAGATCGAAATGGCGGACAAGGGAACGCTCTTTCTGGATGAGATCAACTCTCTGGATCCGGATCTGCAGGCCAAGCTGCTGCGGGTACTGGACGACAAGGCGATTACCCGCGTGGGCGGAAACGAGGTAAAGCGGGTGGATGTCCGCGTGATCTGCGCCTCCAATCAGGATCTGGAAAAGAGCGTGGCCGAAGGTTCATTCCGTGAGGATCTTTTCCACCGTGTCAACGGTATTCAGATTGTGGTGCCTCCTCTCAGGGAGCGCGCGGAGGACATTCCGGAACTGACCCGCTATTTTTCCAGGCGGATTCAAATGAAAACCGGCCGGGCCGGGCCGGTATTTTCCGGTGAGGCCATCGAGGCCCTGCAAACGTATCATTGGCCGGGCAATGTTCGTGAGCTGATGAATGTGGTCGAGAGAGCGTCGGTTATGGCAGCCGGCCGTGAGGTTACGGTTCAGGATTTGAAGCTGGCGTCCCGTTCCGGTAAAAGCCAGGGATTTTTTCAGGAACTCCTTTTTCTTCCATACAAAGAGGCCAGGCAGAAACTCTTCAGCCGGTTCAAATCCGTTTATCTTTCCGAATTGATTCAAAGGAATCAGGGAAATATCTCAAAAGCCGCCCGGCAGGCCGGAATCTCACGGCCGGGGCTGTACCGGATGATGGAAAACACGGACGAATGAATCGCGATTCGTGAATTCGGGCGCGCGCGTGGTTTGAGTGTCGTATTATCTTTACTGGTCTAAAACCAGGTAAATCAGAAATTAAGAGCTCTGTTCCGTTTTGGGTGTGTCATGTGTTTACGACATATCGGGTTGAAAAAGGCTTGTCTCAGAATCTTCGAATATGATCATAAGACATTAAAGAGACAGAGTTTAGGTCTTCTTTCTTCGAGGAGCTTGTTGGCACTCAATTTGTATGAATCCTTAAAGTCCGTTTTGTAATAATCAGGGATTCTATGGCCAGAGTGCTTGTGCTGGATGATGATCCCGCTTTTCTCATGAAGATCCAGGAAAAACTGCCTGAAGACACGGAATGTCTGGCAACCATGAACGCGGGGAAAGCGGTTGATCTTCTTCGCGGCCGGACATTTGATTCCATTCTCGTGCGCCGCCGGAACCGGCGTTTCCTCGCCGAATTATGGGCTTCGCCATCCCTTTCCGCGGACGCGGTCCGTGCTTTGAAAAAGAAAGTTATCGTGCTGAAGCGGTGGGGGTGGGGGAGATGCAGGCAAATCTTACTTCTCTGATCTCCGGTCCAGCAAGGCGATCCGGCAGATCTTTTGAAGCCACTTGTTAGGGTTCCCGTTGGACGCATCCACACGTATAAATTGAGCGAGCAGCGTGTAGCCGGTCATTAACAGGCCGATAAGGACCACTACGAATTCAAAGACAAACAACATTGGCCTTTTTTTTCTTATTGCATTAATCCCGCCTGTTTTCTATATTGTTTCAGAACTTCGAATTTCCGGTCCGAAGAGAAATGATTCGAGGAGGGTGCCGTGCGTGGAACCGTGACAATAAAGATGCTGATGGTTTCAGCGATGATTCTGTTCTCCAGCCAGGCTTTCTGCCGGGTCATGGGGACGGTGGATGATTCCGAAAACCAGGCCTCAGCGGGAATCGGATTCAGGCGTTTCGGGATCGGAATCCAGGCGGGGGGGCCTACCCTGATCTCTTCGGTCCAGGCCGACTGTTTTTTGAATCGCCGGATCAATGTCGAGGCCGGTGCGGGCATTTTCGGTTTTTTCGGCGGTCTGAAATACTATTTCGGGAAAACCGACTGGACACCCTATATCGGTGCCTGCGCCGCGCTGATTCCGCAATTGTTCGGAACCCCGCATGAACTCACGTTCTATTTGCCCGCCGGAGTGATGTACCGGGCGAAAAGCGGTTTCATGTTAGCCTTTGAGACCGCCGTATTGGTTTCTGATAATCTTGAAACGCCGGTACATCCTTTTTGGGGGGGACTGAAGGTCGGATACCGGTTTTGAGATAGCGGAAGAAGCGAGGAGAAAGGAGCAGGGACCAAGGGGTCTTATGCTGAAATGGGTTGACACCAATTTTAAAATTATTTTATCTTTTTCCTGCGATAGAAAGGTTCTAAAAGACAGACATGAAGTGGGGGTGGGGGAGGTATTCAAAATGGTTCAGGAGAAGGGAGTTCTGATATGAGCGCTCAGCCGCTCGGACGGGTTCAATCCGGAAGAACGCGAAAGTCTTATGAAGTGAAGTGGAATCAGTCCAACCGGGATGTGTATATAAGCTATGCGGGGTGGAGTTATGCTGGAAAGGCGTCTTCAGCCGGTGAGGCCATGAACAGGGCCGAGGCGTGGTTGTATGACAAGTGAGGACAGGAAATACTCTAAACGTTTGTTGATAAATGGTTGAGCGTATATAAGGAAATTGCGAAGATTACCCGACAAGTTCGACTCTTTCCCGTCTCTGTTTTTACTTGATTCCAAAACGTATATTTCGTATACTTCTTTATAAAAGGGAAAAAGTCTTTCCTGTATTTCTGTTATGGAATTCATTGTCTCAACCGGTATGAGGTTGCCCGGGCACGGATCAAATCTTTTTATTCATCAGCCTGCCGGGGCGGGTGAGCCTTACTTTAACAGACCGAAGGAATTATTTTGAGAGAATGGTATGTTAATCAGAAAGCGGGGTTCAACCTGGTATCGGACGAATGGGAAAAAGCTTGTGCAACAAAAAAAGATGATGATAAAAAAGGGGGCCATCGTGAGCCGGCTTTGAAACCGGGTGACTGGAGTTTGGGCTGGCAATCCATTTTGTGAATTGCACCATTAACAAGGGAGTGTGTCATGGAAAATCAAAATCCGCTCAGAATGCTTCTTGATCTGTCGTTTACGGAGTTTATTACCATCCGCGTTATCAAATTCCTGTACATCATCGGGGTTATTATCGCCGCAATCGCCACGATAGGGCTGATTGCGGGCGGATTCACCGCGGGTGCCGGCAGAGGGATCCTGTTTCTTCTGTTATCTCCGATTGTTTTTATTCTGTATGTGCTTCTCGCGAGAATCTGGTGCGAGATTATCATTGTTCTGTTTCGTATAGCCGAAAACACGAGCAAGATCGCCGAGAAAAAATAACAGTCCTGTTCTGTTTTACGAATCTGGAGTCCGGGCGTCACAATCATCCGCACCCGGACTCCTGATGTTTACAGGGTTATCCTTCGCGGAGCGGGAAGCGGAAAAGCATTTCGTATTTCGAATCGCGGATTGCGGATCGGAAAGACGCCAAGCGCTGAGCGCAGAGCGCAAGAAAAAGACAGTTTTGTTTTTTTCCGGCCTCAGAAAAATGGCCGTCTCGCGAACGCCCTGTTATTAGACCATAGACGATGGACGGCGGACGATGTTCTGACGATAGACGATAGACCATTGCTGTCCAAAATAGAAATTGATTGAACTAAAAAACAGGTACTTATATGGGATTTTCCCCATTTTTTTAAAACAGGTCCCATATGCTGTCCAAGATATCATAACGCTAGTCTTTCTTGGACAAG
>Ga0209614_1000469_pt1 | contig 35209 bp, 36 predicted proteins | sample BlaSprsedimmetaG_FD_185484 | JGI IMG/M metagenome (GOLD analysis project Ga0209614, IMG submission 185484) | Hot spring sediment bacterial and archeal communities from California, USA to study Microbial Dark Matter (Phase II) - Blank Spring... ...
AATAGGCTCAACTGTCACCACAAAACTTGCCTTAGGATCAATTAAATCCTCTTTTTCCTCCATAAAGGAACATATAATCGAGATAGTGGGAGCATGGTCCGCATCGCTTGTGCTCTTTGTTTCTTACGCCGCGATATCGTTACTTGCCTTTGGGGTAAACACCTTAGAAGGAATAATGTGCTTCACCGGCCAGCTTTTAATAACAAATATCATCGCTGTCTCAATAATGATCTTCATTTCTTACTACATCGCCATTTTCACTTACAGACGAGGCTTGAATCCGGACAACTTCGTTATCCCCATCGAAAGCTCCTTAGCGGACACGGTGACAACCGCCGCTATTCTCGTTGCACTGGCGCTTATCATCTAAAACGTCAAAAACCGTTCTTAATCATCTTCCTCTGGTAGTTTGCTTTCGCCAGAAGCTAAAGTCTTCAGGTCGGCTTCTCCCTCAGCGTAACCTGAGGCAATCAAAACGTCGCCCGCCTTTATCATTGTGTCGGGGCGAGGTCGAAACCACCAGTTGCCTCTTCGTATAGCCAGAATCCACATGCCTGTCTCCTCTTGAAGTTGGGCTTCTCTAATTGTCTTTCCCACCAAAGTGGACGTCTCTGAAACTGTAACCCGGGTTACTGTTTCCTCTGCGTCCTCTATTACAACTCTCAATATAGGATGGGGGTCTAACCCTCTTAGTACAACGTCAGCGATTTCCATAGCAGCATCTGCTATTTTTTCTGTAACTACTCCCAAACGTATCAAGCCAAGAAAGTCTTTGGATTCTTTCGGTGTGAATCCGCTGGACAAAACTAGGAGTTCAAAGTCTGTGTGGAGGTTGTCCACGTAATTTTCCAGTTCTTCAACCTCTTCAGCTAACGATTGGCTGTTGAGCAGAAGCGAAGAGTAGGCAAGGTCTATCATGAGTTCAGAAGTGTCCTTCAGGCGCACAAGTTTGTCAACAATTTCTTTGAAATGCTCTTCAGTCATATCCACTTTGGTTCTCCTCATTCTAGCTCCTTTATTTTTCCCTCGGCGGCGCCCTTCAGTTCGTCAACGCCGTGAGGTGCTCCTCTGACAATTAAGACATCACCTTCCAAAACCCTCTCCTTCTCGCTAGGGTCTATCAGCCATTTCCTTTGTCGGCGAATAGCTATTATATCAACCCCTATATTGGCAGCTAATTCCAACTCGCCGAGCCTCTTGTTGACGAGAATTGAATCTGGTTTAACTATTGTTCGTGCCAGCCGTTCCTCAACTTGCTCGAAGGCTTTCCTGACGATGGGGTGAATGCCTATCTCGTTGAGAACAATAGATGCTATGTCCGCGGCTGCGTCCGAGATTTTGTTGGTGGCTGCGGCTACGGTTGTAACTGCCGCTAGGTTTTTGGCGTCTTCTGCGTCTCTGGCTGCGAGCATGATGTTCATGTCTATGATGTAAGCTAGATAGTCTACGCGTTTTTCGAGTTCCAGAACCTCCTCAGCAAGTTCGTGGCTGTTGAAAAGGGCTGCAGAATACGCTAGGTCGATCATTATCTCTGAAACGTCTTTCATTTCGGTGAGTGCTTCGCGAACAGATATGGGTTCGTAATCAATCTTTTCGGAATCTGCCACGCAGAGAAAACTCCCTTAGATACTTTCTGTTACACGCTATCAATTTACCGCGTCAATACTATATGGTAACCTGCCATCTTTAAATTTTATCGTAATAACCGTTTTGCCTTACGACATCAGGAGGAGGGTTAGTCCAGAAGCTAGGGGCATGGTTAGGTTATCGTTTAACGGAAGAGGAAGCGATTCCACCAGCATTCCAACCGCGGCAGCAATCAAAGCTCTTGTTGGGTCAACGAAAATCATGGCGCCCAGGAAGGCAAACAGGAAACCGAAGAATGTTCCTTCCAGGTTCTTTCCTTTGTTGAAGGGCAGCGGGGTTCTTCCGAGTTTCATTCCGAATATGTGAGCGAAGCCGTCTCCTAGGGTTAATGTTGTGATGGCCACGTATCGTATGGGCGCTGGGAAGATGAGAAGTGAGATTGCTATGCCTAAGGCAAAATGGATGGGGGCTGATGCGAACTCGTAGAGTTCGGTTTTGTTTGCTGCCTTCCAGGTTATCGAGGAGAGGATGGGAATGTTGATTCCGCGTACTCTGGCGACTTCAGATAGGGCATAGAGCACGGCTATAGCAAGTATCAAAGAAGCCACTATTGTGTTTCCGAGAAGATAGATACAAACAAAAGTTAACAGGAAGCTGCCTATATGGATTGCCTCTCTAAGTCCTCGGATTCTTGACATAACAGAATGAGAACGTGGCTGATTTTCCCCCGTTATATACGGTAAAATTTCTGTTAACGCGCCTTTTGTCACAAAGTCGGATTTGGCAGTTAGAACGAAATCGGGGCTGTAGCCTATCCTCAAACTACATAGAGGAAACATGGAGAGATTATTTCTGTCATCAGTAACCACCACACAATCTTGGGGGGCCAAATCTTCTTTTTCAAGTATTCGCTGCAAAACAGCGGCTTTGCCACCAGACCTGAGAACATCGCCTCCTATGGCGCCTGTTAAACGTTCATCCACTATCTCCAGTTCCAGACCATAAGCATAGTCAGCCTGCAGCCTTGTCGCCAAGTCCTCTACGACTTGGGTGGGAAGACCCGAACTGATGAGCGCTGTCCTGTAACCTTTATCGTTTAAGTTTTTGAAAACTTCTTCAGTGCCGGGAATCAGGGGTATCCGTTTATGAAGTTTCAGAATCTCTTCCGCTTCAAGTCCCTTGAGCAAAGCAAAGATTCTCTTCAGCGCGGATTCGAGAGATAATAGTCCGATTTCGTAAAGAAATCCTAAGGCGATGATTTTTATGATGCCCCGGAACCCGATTTTCCTTGATGCCTCAAAGGGAAGATAACGATTCTTGGGAATCAAAACCCCTTCCACATCAAAGACAACCAAGCGATCGGTTCTATGCCCCGTTTTCTTTCCGTCAGCCATTGGAGATTTTCCTCTTCCCATTATTGACCTTGTCTTGATTGAAGAGCTTATCGGAAACAACATACCAAACGAAACGTTATGGCAAGCCAGTTTCATTGACATAATTGGCGGTTTTGAGCCAGCGATCTCGATCGGGAAGGTAAGAGCCTTTGTTGCGCCCATGCGGCATATAACTTTCGAAGAGCTATCTGGCTAGTAGTGTGGCAGCTATTGAAAGAATGACACCTATCCAACCAACTGATTGGGATATAATGAGTAAGAAGTACAAAGTGTAAGCCCAACCGTGAAGGAATGCTGAAATTAAGGTTATTAGGAAGCCTATCAGCCCCATCCCTGCACCAATTCCTATAATGAATCTGGCAACTCTTTTTCTTTCCATGTATATCAGGACGCCTCCAAAAATTACGGCCACACCTCCCAAGTCGGCAACGAAGTTTAACGCCTGCAAAACAATTGAGAGTATGTCTGCCGCAGAACCCTCTAACTGATCAATCAAATACTCTATAGCTGTGCCGACAATACCCGCAGAGCCAGTCACGCCAGCAATGATGAGGAGTGCGCCACCAACAAAAGCCAATATTACAGCCGACTTAGATGACATAATCAACATTTTAAGAGAAATGTTTGTTAAAAAACTTACCTACGCACTCCAACATAAGGCAGAGCCGTTTGTATAAAGTAAAAAACAGTTACTTGATTTGCAGGCTGTGTGTTCAGAATTATGGAATGCGAGACTGGATATATTTCTGTTTCCGTTGTCTTTAAGTACATATGCTTCGTAAGGAAATTGTTGTGTCTGAGTAACTATTTGGAGGTGTGCTGCGTTCGCTAAGATTTTGGTCACCTCGGCGTGGCCTTACATCAATTATGTGCCTCATCTAGGCAATATTGTAAGCTCCATTCTTTCAGCGGATGTTGTAGCCCGCTATTACCGCCTCAGGAGAGACGATGTTGTGTACGTCACCGGGTCTGATGAGCATGGAACACCGATCGAGGTAGAAGCTGTGAGATTGAATATTCCTCCAAAACAGCTGACAGACCGCAACCATGCACAAGTGTCGAGTCTCTTCGAAAGGTGGGGAATAGCCTTCAGCAACTACACCCGCACAGAAAACCCTGTGCACAAGGAGTTCGTGCAAAACTTTTTGCTGAAAATCTACGAGAACGGCTACATTTTCACCCAGGAAACCGAGCAGCTTTACTGTCCCCAATGTGACAGATTTTTGCCTGACAGGTTCGTGGAGGGGACCTGTCCACACTGCGGCTATGATAGTGCGCGGGGAGACCAGTGTGACTCGTGTGGAACCCTTCTTGAGCCCACAAATCTTCTGCAGCCCCGCTGTGCAATATGCAACTCCACGCCAATCAAAGAAACGAGAAAGCACTGGTACTTTGACATGCCTAAGCTAAGCGAGAAACTCCGCGAATATATCGAGGGCAACGAGAATTTGCCTGACAACGCGCGGAACTTCTCATTGAACATTCTGAAGGATGGCTTGCAGTCTCGACCGGTAACTAGGGATAATAAGTGGGGGATTCCGTCGCCCTTTCCGGGTTCCGAGGACAAAACAATCTATGTTTGGGTTGAAGCCGTTCTGGGGTACCTTTCAGCCACTGTCGAGTACTTCAGGCGGATGGGAGAGGAGAAGCGGTGGAAGGATTACTGGTTCAACAAAGAAGCGAAGACCCTGTATTTCATAGGAAAGGACAACATTCCCTTCCACACAATCATCTTGCCAGCCCTGCTTCTGGCTACCCACGAAGACTACAATCTGCCGTGGACAGTCCAGTCCACAGAGTTTCTGATGTTTGACGGTCAAGCCTTCTCCAAGAGCCGACGAATAGGAATCTGGATAGACGAGGCTCTGGAACTCTTTCCAGCGGACTACTGGAGATACTCGCTGCTCTCCATACGCCCAGAAGTGAAAGACACCAACTTCTCTTGGACAACCCTGATCGAAAAAGTGAACTCCGACCTAAACGACACTCTAGGCAACTTCATCCACAGAACATTAACCTTCATAAACAAGCAGTTCGACAGCGCAGTGCCGCAGCCAAGCATCCTCGACGAAAAGGACAAGGCGGTTCTGGAAGAGGCTAAAGAAATCGTGAGCAAAACCGCGGAGCGGATGGAGGCCTTCAAGCTGCAGGAGGCTCTACGCTACGCCATAAGCCTAAGCCATCTTGGCAACCGATACTTCAACGAGAAGGAGCCATGGAAAACCATAAAAACGGACCAGCAACAGGCAGCTAACACCCTGTATGTTGCCGCTCAAATCGTCAAACAGTTGGCGATAATTCTGGAACCGTTCATTCCCTTCACTGCAGAGAATCTGTGGAAGCTCCTTAATCTGCCTGGCTCTGTTCATGAGCAAACCTGGAATGAGACAGAAAGGGAGTTGCCTCCGGACCACAAGATAAGCCAGGCGAAGCCTCTTTTCAGCAAAATCGAGGAATCCGAAGAGGTGCTTCAAGCCAAGCTGGAAAAGGTGAGAAGCGAAAAGCAAAGTTAGATTCGGCGTGATGAAGGGAAGCCTTTGGGACTGAAAATCGACCTTCACGTTCACACATGCTACTCCCGCGACTCTTCTATAACCCTCAAGCAGGTTGTCGCCTACGCCAAGAAGCGGGGGCTGGATGGAGTGGCAATCACAGACCACAACACCGTCCAAGGCGCCCTAAAACTGAAAACCCACGACATAATCGTTGTTCCCGGAATAGAGGTTTCCACCCTGAACGGTCACCTTCTTGGTCTCAACGTAACCGTGCCGATACCTGCAAAACTGGGCATCGAAGAAACTATTTACCTGATTCATGAGGCGGGGGGAATCGCTGTGGCGCCCCATCCTGCCACGTTCTACAAGTCGCCGCCGAGCCGACGGGTAAGCTCCTATGATGCAGTTGAGGTGATGAATGGGTCTTCTATTCCCTTCCCTGTTTTTACCTTTTTGAGCAAAAGGTTTGCTGATGGTTTAGGTCTTCCACAGACTGGTGGAAGCGACTCTCATTATGCTCCTGAAATTGGGGCAGCCTACACAGTCGTGGATGCTGATCCTGAGGTTGACGAAATTGTGTGTGCCATCAAGAAGGGAGATGCCTATCCGATGGGTAAGGGGATACCTTGGAAAACTAGGCTTGAGCGAACTGCTTTGGGGCTGAAAAGAAAATTTTGAGAAAGAGGAAGAGTTCACTCTTCTGTTTCTTCGATTTGGTCTAGACCCAAGTCGACGTGGACTGAGATGCCGGGTTCGGTGTAAGGCTCTATGTTCACAAGGTCTAGTTCAGGGATTGCGGGAAAAGGTTCTATGGAGTCTAGTTTCATTTCTGATATTTCCTTCGGGTGCTCGATTTTGATGAGTTTTTCTATGTTTTTAGCCATTTCTACTTCTTCCCCAAGCCTCTATGCTGAGGAGGTCTCTAACCGCTGTGCGGATTGCCTCAGCTCTGTTTGGATAATATTTTTCATCAACTAGGTTGTCTAGTGCTTGAATGTAGGGTTCGGGTAGGTGTAGGGTAATCAGTTTCATTTTTCATCTCTCCGTTGTAACAAGTAGATATGCTGAGGTTAGTTTTATCTTATATGTCTTAATGTTAAGAAACAAATATGATACAAATATGAACATTCAAGCCTTTATAAGACTTTCTATCCGCCTCGTAGGAACCTTGTGCACCTTCATGCAAAAACTGTTTTGCAGAATCTTTATGTTTTTCTCGTGCGAATAAAACGGTATAACATAGGTTGCGTATTCTGTAACCGTGGCTGTGATGATTGGGCTGAAATTTGATGGTTGGAGATTCTAAGCGGGTTTACGTTGAAAGTTTCGGTTGCTCGGCGAATGTCGCAGATGGCGAAGTCATTGCCGGATGCCTCTCGGAAGCTGGCTTCGAGGTTGTTGGCTGTCCCCGCGATGCGGAGATTTTGGTTTGCAATACGTGTGCGGTTAAGTCTCCCACAGAGAATCGGGTTATGGACGTTTTGAGGAAGGCGCCTAGAGACAAGCGGCTGGTGGTGACGGGTTGTCTGCCTCTGATAAACTTTGAAAGATTAAAGAGCGAGGTGGAGTTTGGTGGGGTGACGGGTCCAGCGCCGGGCGACAGGATTGTTGAGGTTGTGCGCCGCGTGGCTGCTGGAGAAAAGGTTGTTTTTTTGGGGGGAGTTTCCCAGCCGAGTTTGCGTCTTCCCAGGATTCAGGTTAACCCTGTTGTGAGCATTGTTCCCATCAACTATGGCTGTCTGGGCGACTGTTCCTACTGTTGTGTGCGTTTCGCCAGGGGAAGGCTGCGGAGCTATTCGGTTGATGAGGTTGTTGAGCGGGTGAGGCATGATTTGGTTTCTGGCGCCAAGGAGGTGTGGTTGACGTCTCAGGATGCGGCGTGCTACGGGAAGGACATTGGCGCAAGTTTGCCGGAGCTGTTGAGTCGGGTCTGCGAGGTTGAGGGCGACTTTTTTGTTCGGGTGGGGATGATGAATCCTGATCATGTGCTGGGGATGCTGGATGAGCTTGTTGGCGCCTACAAGTGCGGGAAGGTTTTCAAGTTTCTGCATCTGCCTGTCCAAAGCGGGGACGATGAGGTTCTTGGGCTCATGAATCGGCGCTACACTGTCGAGGACTTCAGAATGGTTGTTCAGACTTTCAGAAAGGAAGTTCCGCGACTGACGCTGGCGACAGATGTTATCTGCGGTTTTCCTGGGGAGAGCGGAGAGGCTTTTGAGAGGACGAAGAGGCTGCTGGAGGAGGTTCAGCCTGATGTTGTTAATGTGTCAAAGTTTTTTTCTAGGCCCGGCACCTCGGCGGAGAGGATGGTTGCTCTTTCTCCACATGAGGTGAAGAGGCGGAGCAGGGAGGCTGCGGCGTTGTCTAGGAGGATTAGTTTTGAGAGGAACAGGGCGTGGATGGGCTGGGAGGGAACGGTGCTGTTTGATGAGCGGGGTAAGGGGATGTCTTGGGTGGGAAGAAACTTTGCTTACAAGCCTGTTGTGGTCAAGGGTGGCGAATCTTTGGTTGGAAGGTTTGTTCCTGTTCGGGTGGTTAATGCTTTCTCTACCTATCTTGAAGCCGAAATGTTGTGAAGTTAGCCTCCGCCCACCGGAGGAATAATCGCTACGATGTCTTCTTGTTTCAGTTCGGTGTCGAAGCCTTGCAGAACGTTGATATTTTTGCCGTTTACGAGAAATGAGAGGTAATCTTGCACCTTTCCCTGCTTGTCGTAGACGTATTCTCTGAAGTTTTTGCCGTATTTTTCAGAGAGCAAAGTCAGCAGTTCCTTGACAGTGATGGCTGTTTGCAGTTGGATTTCGTCTACCTTCTTGCCTGTTATCTCCCGCAGAGAAGTGAAAAACTTGACTTCAACTTTCATATGTGCTCCACCAGTAGATGTTATCCTAGTTTTTTTGGCACAATTTATTCCCTTCTGTGCCCAACATTTATTTGTCTTTGGAGGCGTGGTTGGTCGAGCTGATTTGGGGTCGATTAAACTTAAATAGAGCCACAAAGTCTCAGATTAGCGGCACCACTCCGATTGTTGATTGAGCCGCCGTAGCTCAGTTCGGTAGAGCAACGGGCTGTTAACTCGTGGGTCGAAGGTTCGAGTCCTTCCGGCGGCGCCACTCCCATTCTTCGGTCAAAAAAAACAGGTAAAGCCCTTTTTTGCTGTTCCAGTTGCTGGTTGTGGTTCTCTTCGTCTTCGGTTATTTTGCGTGGTCCAGCATCTTTTGGTTTTCTCAGCTCCATTATGGCTGGCAACAACAGGATGAGTATGAATGCGGCTATGACTATGACCAAAAACATCAGCAGATAATGCACCGGAGTCAGATTCACAAACAAGGTATCATGGTTTTATCGGCTATCTGCAAATATAATACTTTCCAAGAGGCAACTGATGGCTGTTTGTGTTCGGGTTTCATGAAAAAAGACTGTTTTCAACATAGTCCTGCTATTAGGAGCCTAATATGGTTGCTGGCTTGGTGTTTTGGGTAGTTTCTGTTTGCAGACCATAATCAGCAGGGTTGCAGTAATAAGCAAGGATAGGATAATCCATTGGGGAAACTCTGGGATGGAGTCTGTGTTTTGTTCAATTATTATTATCCACTCTGTCGATCCAGGTGGAAAAAATATGTGAAATTCTCCCGTGTGATAGTAAATATTTAACGTTCCATTTTTTTCATCTGGGCGCTCGCGTCCGCTAACTGAAGCAACTGTTTCCTCACTAACATGGTCGACGACATAGAAAGCAAAATCGTTGTCCCAATCCCATCCAAATATGGAACTGTATTCCCATCTTATTCTCCATTCTATATGGTTAATTGTGAAAGTAGGAGAATCACCAACACCTAAGCTCCCAGCATATCTAACGACTTCAACCCAATTACCTGAAGAAGCAAAACTGACGCTTGGCACACTGCAGAGCAAAACAAAAAGAAGCATAATTGAAAGAAGCATCTTAGTTGACATCAAACCGCCTCTGATTGTGTTTGTTCAATTTATGTTTATAAACAACAGAAATGGCTACTACGGCAACGAGAGCAACAAGTAGGGGTGTCCATGATGGAAACTCTGGCACATTGTCTGGCATTTCATGTTCAGAGGCTTCGATGGGTTCCATGAGCGGAAAATAGTCTCTGTTGTTTTCGTCTATGATGTATGCAGTGTCGCCTACGCCGTCGCCGTCACTATCTATGCCGCTGTAGTTGCTCCAGTAATTGCCTTTTTCGCCCTTACTCCAAAAGTTAGAGTCTGGAACGCAACCTATGGAGACGTCCTGAGTGTTATTCACGAAGCTGTTGTGGTAAAAGACGTTGTCCTCAACCTTACGGTCAGGGAATTCGCTGTCAAAACCAAGCTTGACGCCAACAGCGCAATTGGCTACATAATTTTCGTAAAAGGTGTTGCTGGAGCCCCAGTAGAGTTTGATACCGCACTTCGATGTTCCCTTGATGGTGTTACCGAAAATCGTGTTGTGCAAAGCTGGACCTGTTAATGAAATGCCGCCTCTGCCGTCCATCATCGTGTTGTTTGAGATGATGTTATAGTCGCCTTTCACTAAAACGTTGGTGCCGCCTCTTATAAAACAGTTTTCAGAGATTAAGTTATATTCTCCATCTATGGCTCGAACACCTATCCCTGCGTCAGTGAAACTGTTTCTGAGAATACTGTTTTTGGATGAACCGGAATTGAGCTGTACGCCATATCCATAACCTGTATCCTGAGCTGTGATATTGTTTCCTGTGATTTGATTGTGGGATGAAGAGTCAAGTATCACATTCATGAAGGTGAGCATACTGTTGTCGCTTATGACATTATTTGAGGACTGCTGAAGCCGGACGCTCACCACATAATTTCTGACATCCAAATTTTTTATTGTCACATTTTTTCTGCCCGAAAGTATGACCCCAGCGTTGACGCCTACGCCTTTAAGGGTGAAACCTGCCCCGTCAATAACGATGTTGTCACATTGAACTTCAAGCGTATGGTTAAGGAGATTATCCGCGAAAACGTAAACGCTCCCAAATTTTTCGATAGGCGTTGTTGCAGGCTCCACGGTTCCATCAGCCTTGATGTAAACCTGCACAGTTGGAGGTGGAGGAGGAAGAAAATTTGCTTTTACCACGCCGATAAACTGCGAACTGGCAAGAAGTAAACAGACAAGCAATGCTAACTTGGCTTTATTCACTGCGTTCTTTTCTCCTGCTTGGAGACATGTACGCCACGAGTATAGATGACTGCTACGGCCAAAACAGCGGGCGCTATAACCAGCAGGGGAGACCATGTTGCCACTGATGCAGGTGCCGATGCAGGTATATGGTCAGCACCAAAGTTTATTGTGCTGTTGTCCTCTAAAGTCGAAGTTGGACAGGCGGATACGACTTCGAAGGTGGCAGTTGCCTCGTATCCCATCTCATCAACTGCACTCACATCATATGAACCCGCGACGGTTTGGTTTAAGACAGAGATTATGGCCGTGAAAGAGCCATAGCCGTCAGTCACAAGAGGGCTAGGAACAGTATGTACCGTAGTTCCATTCCAGGTTACAGAGATTTCAGAGTTTGGCGCAAACCCGGAACCCACCAGCGTGGTTGCCGCTATCCCTGAGGTTGGCTCTAACTCCAGTTTGGGGTCTGCCTCAAAAGCCGAAAAGACGGTTATATCATCGAAATAGGCGTTGGTGCTATGGTAATTCTGGCTGACAGCAAAAGCCTCTATCTTCCAGGGAGTCTCCTCGGCCGTCATTGGACCCCTGTTGGTCATAACTGTCAGATTTTCTCCTACTAACACATCATCGACCCAAAGAGAGTAAGTTTCAGCGTTTCTGTCCATAATCACCGTGACCTTGTACCATCTGTCAGCAACGTAAGACTGCAGGTCTCCCTCTCCCACCACCTTTATTGTGCCATAATCAGTGAAAAAAATGGGAGCATAACTTCTGGCATACACTGGTGGCACAAGCGCTGCAAACCCCAGCCTAGCAATATCGCGGTCGTCGCCTCCCAGACTTTCAACTTTTACACTGGCATTAAAGCCAATTAACGGCAAATCTGTCTCAATCGGCTTCGCCGCATAAGCAGCCCATCCATTGACTCCCAGAAGCTTCAATGATTTTGTTGGAGAACTGGAAACGTTATCAACAATGAACTGGTGCTCACTACCCATTCCGTCGTACCATAACTTCCAATCGCCACTGGTTGGAAATGCTCCAGCCTGATAGCTTTCAAAGTCTTCTTCGAAAATAACCTGTTCAGCCGCTCTGACTTTAAACTGAACTGTGCAGCTCAAAGCCAGAAACGTCAAAGAAAGTGTCAAGAAAACCGTAAATGTTAACTCGAACTTTTTCACGTTATACCCCCTCACAACTAATTTTGAGCCAAAATAAGCGTAAAAGGGTTTTTGTAAAGAATTCTTGACCAAACCAACCAAGGTTTAGTCAAATTTTCTTGACCAACTTTTCTTTGATTCTGAATGATTGTTTTTTAATGCTTGTTAAACAAGCTTTCAAAATAAAACTCTTTTCTAAACCCTTTATTTCGGAAATAATGCTTTTTAAATAGCCATTTTCGTGAATTAACCTTAAATCTGCCTTATTCGCTTTATTGTGTCTGGTGACTAAGCTTTGGCAGCCGTTTCAGCCGACGACGTCCGCGACGTAATCAACGTAACCCCAGAGGAGGTCCCAGACGACAAAATCTCTAAGATAATCAAAAGAGCCGAAGTCACAGTGGAGCTGGAAACAGACAGACAGGTGGACAGCAGCAACTGCAGCGACGCAGAAAAAGAAGCCATAACCGTTCTCTCAGCAGTCTACACCATCTGCTACCTCACCGGAGGCTCAGCCGTGGGACTAAGCTTCAGTGTGGGAGACCAGAACGTCAACGTCCTAAACGATTCTCCGCCGCTAACAGTTCTGCAAGCCGAGCTGGAACGCATCCTCGCCAAGCTGAAGGGGTCAACTCTGAGGAGAGCATAGAAGATGGGAACAGTTCCGCAGCAATACTTCAGTTTCATCATGGATTACGCCCCATACTTCTACGTCATCCCAGGAGCAGGCGTTGACACCGACTGGGGCAGAGGTCCAGCCGCAGCCGCCCACGCCATCGACTTCCTAAACGAAGCATACAGGAGCAGCCAGTTTGAGAGCCAAAAAACGGACATATACAACAAAATCGTTGAGCTGGCAGACTACCTAGTTTCTGTCCAGTGCACAGACGACCAGAAACTGGCTTACGGCGGCTTCCAAAGCAAGGACGAAAGCACAGACTACTACAGCATCGACGCCATGCGAGCAGTCCCCGCGCTTCTGAAAGCCTACACGCTGACAGGCACAACAGTATACCTTGACTCTGCCACGTTGGCTGGAGAAACCTTCCTCTACAACATGCAGCACAAACCCAGCGAACTGGAAATACATAATCAGTATTATGGCGGCTTCGCTCAGGCGGTCACCATCACTGACGAGTGGCTGCCGGAGATGCATATCGTAGACCTCTACGGCTTGGTTGCCCTCAAACTGCTCCACAACAGAACAGGCGAAACACAAATTCAGACCATGATTGACGACGCTCTAGACTTTTACCGAAGCGGATTCGAAAAGCTGTACAGCCGCTATTCTCCTCTTCCCAGCGGAGACGGCGAATGGCACAGAGTAGGCACATCAGACGTTATCTACGACGACGACTTCGGCTACGCCCTAGCCGGGCTGCTCCACTATGAGGGATGGAGCCCCACAGTCAAGAAAGTCTACGAGTACGTCAATTCTATTGGTCCAAGCGCAGACCACCCAGCCTACAATCCCGCTGTCTGCTGGTCCGGATACGTTGACGTGGTTGCAGGGAAGGCTGACAGCGACTACTACGACTCTGTAACCGCCGGAATCCTGTGGCAGCTCAGAAGTGGACACGACAAATCGGCGCTGGAGTTCAGCTTCGATGTGGTAAGCGGTCACGTGGAGGAGTTCATGTATTGGGGCGCCAAATTCGGTGACTACAGCCCCGTGGAAAACAGGAAATCTGTTGTTACGGTTTCGTGGCTTTCCCTCCTCTTCCTGAACTACCGTCGACCCATAACAGCCTTCACCAGAATCCTGCGCAGCCACGGCGAAGACGTAACACTGTATCCGGTGACTGAAACCGAGGAGTCGGTGTCCTATGGGGAGGGCGTAACCATCAAGGCGCTGGTCAGTCCCTCCAGAACCGACGAAATCGTTATGGAGCCGGGCTACGTCGTCAACGATTACATCACAGTTCACACTTTTGCGCCCATCCGCCACCACTACAAACTGCGGCACAGGGGCGTCGACTATGAGGTGGGTCCGGTGGAGGATTACAGTTTTCAGGGGCAGCTATTGTCTCGCAGAGCGGTTTGCAGGAGGCTCATAGGCTAAATGGCGGAGATTGAGGACCCGGTTGTGACTCTTGTGCGGCTTTTGGGCAAGAACATCCAAGTTGTGAAAGGCGACGGCTCCTTAGCGGACATCTGCGTAACGACAGAGTGGTATGACAGGGAGCTGCTCAAGAACGTTGATGGACAGGTCACGGTGGGATTAGACCACAGCGAAGACCAGAAGCTGGGGTTTTCGGCAACGTTGCGACGAAGAGTCGGATATGCCCGAGTCAAAATCTGGGTGGTCGACAAGCCCGGCGCTGCGGCAAAGCAGATTCGGAACAAGCTGAGACAGGAAGTCAACAGGGTTATCAGGGAGAAGAGAACGAAACCCAACCAAACCAACTACAACTACCTAGGAGTTGGAGCCGAATCCGCCACCCACAGGGCATACTACGCGGAATCAGCCTCTGAGTTGGCTCCCGACGCCCAGCAGTGGACAGAGTTTTCGGCAGCGGACTACGAGAAACTTTGGCAAAGCGACGATTCCCGCTTCAGTTTTTCCCAGTCCGAGGATGGAGCGCATTCTCTTCTGTTGTTCCGCATCAAGGTTGAATCCAACCAGAAAACCGTCAAGAAGATGGTGCTCAAGTTCGAGGGCTACGGGGTTGCTTCTGCCGGAAACGGGGTTACAGTGAAGGCTTGGAATTCTGAGGCGTCCGAGTGGCAGAACCCCCAAACTGGAACTGGAGGAGGCGACGAAGAGCTTACCATCACTTCAGAGTCTTCGCTTACGGATTTCATCGACTCTGGCGGCTACGTGCATCTGCTTGCCAGAACAACCAACCCAAGCAACGGAGATTCTCCGGCGGCTATCCACTGCGACTACGCCGACTGCCTTGTGGCGGTTGAGGGAATCAGCTACGTGGACGTGGTTTCCTACAGGGACACGGATGACGTGCGTTTTAAGCCCTACATCTGGCGGACGGAGTTCACGGTCAAAACTTGGCTGTTCGAGAATGTCACGGTCACATAAAAACTATGGAGACAGAAAACTTGACTACACCAGTATATGGAGCCCATGAGGCAAAAGCATACTACGTCGTAGAATCAGCCTACGGCGAAACCCCAACAAACCCGTCCATGACGGGACTAGCCACCGCAGAAAACGTGGAGCCAGACCTGAACCCCGGACTAATCAGGGTCAGGGGCACAGGCTCACGGGACCTGCAGACTCTTCGTAAAGGCTTACGGCAAGCGGGACTCAAAATCGGCTATAACCTGCCCAGCGCATCGCCCATCGACTTTCTGCTGCACATCCAAACCCTAGACTCGCTGACCTTGGAAGTTGTCTACGAGAAGGCATCGGGAATAATCGATTTGCTCTACACTGGCTGCAGATTCAACAGCCTAACAGTCGAATGCTCAGTTGAGGACCTGGTGAAGGCAACTGTGGAGCTGATTGGACAGGACGTGGCTGTGGGGACATCCAAAATCAGCGGCGCAACCTACGCCGACCACTCCGGAGCCGTACCCTACTACGAAAGCTACGTCAAGAAGGACACATCAACGCTGGACAGGGTGACGGACTTCCGTTTCACCGTCGAAAACAACCTGAAACGTGTACCCGTCATCAGGGCATCGGATGGGCATCTGCTCAAGTATCTGCCTGAGCGGCACAGAAACTGCACTGGGGAGGTAACCTTCGATTTTGAGACCAAAGACGAGTTCGACGACGCCATCAACGACTCGGAGTTCAGCCTTGAATTCGGCTTGGGGGGAAGCAGCAAGGCGGTTTTCAGCAACTGCAAATGGGACAGCGTTTCATCGCCGACAAGGATAGAGGATCTGGTTTCCGTGAAGGCGCCGTTTGTCGCGAAGAGCGTTACGATAAGTTGAGGGGAGAGTGGAGATGAGGAAACTTGCTGCTCCTTTGGCGTTGCTGGTCGTCTTTGTCTGTGGCTTGCTTGTGGGGACGGCGTCCTACGCGATTATCGAGCGGGCCAGCCAAATCCGCAACGTCGGAACCATAAGAACTATTGGCGTCGAGGTCTACGCTGACGAAGCGCTGACAACGGTTCTGACTGAGATTGCTTGGGGCACGTTAGGTCCTGGAGAAGTCAGAAGCTTCGATGCTTGGGTGAAAAACGTTGGCAACGATGCACAGAAGCTGGTTATGTGGACCGAAAACTGGAGCCCCGCAGCCGCCTTCGACCATATCACTTTAACGTGGAACTATGTTGATTCGTGGGTGGCTGTTAATGCTTCGATTCCTGTTGTGTTCACGCTTTCTGTTGACCCCAACATCACCGACGTGGCAGGCTTCAGCTTCGACATTTGGGTGAAGGGAGTGCACTAGACATGGACGAGTGGATAAGAAGATTGCATGCGCTGCCCGTCGAGCTTCAGAAGCTCGTTATAGAGGACGCGAAAACTGCGCTCAAAAACAGAATCACGGTCATGGAGAGGATAAACAATAAGACAAGAAAAAGTTGAAGTGGATGAAAGATTCGGAAAAGAATACGCGGGAACCTACGTTTTCCATGAGATTTCTTGGGCGAAACGTAACCGCATCATCCAGAAGCACACACGGTACCATCCTGTATCTGGTCAGGTTGTGAAGAGCGACTATGTGGCGATTCAGGCGGAGACCATCTGGGCGAGCCTCAAAGAGCAGCCAGCCAACCAGCCGATAACTCTGGAGAAGCTGCTCAGCGAAGAAGACGGGGTTCCCATCGAGCTTGGGGAACTGTTCAGCCAAGTCGCCAACAGGCTGTGCAGCGTCACGGTTGAGGAGACCCGTTTTTTATCAGGGCAATCAGGCGAGGAAAACCCCATCAGTCAATCACAAAGTTCCGGCTGTGCAAAGAATTCGGGTTCACCCCCAACCAACTCGATAGGCAGCCGGCCAAAACCGTCCAGGAGTTCACCCTGATTCTCAATGAGTTGGACCGTCAGGCGGAGGAAGAAAAACAGAAAATGGAGAGAAAGGGAAAATGGCGATCGACATAAACATCGACGTAACGGGCGCTGAAGAGTTCAAGGCTGCAATGGAACGGCTCGATTCGGGATTGCAGCGTCAGGTTCATGAGTGGCTGGCGAACTGGGCTGCGGACGTTAAAGAGTCTGCTAGGCAGCGTGTTCCCGTCAAAACTGGGCAACTGCGAAATTCAATCTACTCTGAAATCAGCGAGTGGGTTGCGGAGGTGGGTGCAGAAGCGACGTATGCAATGTTTGTGGAGCTTGGGACCCGTTACATGAGGGCGCGTCCATTCCTTTTTCCTGCTGTTCAGGAAGCGCTACCAAAGCTGGAGGCCATAGTCTGTGAAGCCATTGAAGCGGCGAAGAGGGAGGCGGGCTTGTGCGTTTCAGTGAGATAGCGGTTACGGTGAGGGCGGTTAACCGCGCAAGCAACGAGTTCTCGAGAATACAGACAGACGCTGAGGCGTTGACGGCGAGAATCAAAAGTTTAGGCTCTGCGGTTGCGGGTTTAGGAGCCGCGGGCGTTGCGGTTGGCTATGTTGCCCAGCAGTTTGGTTTACTGAATAGTGAGCAGGCTAGAGCATTCAGCAGCGCGATGACTGTTGTCGCGGTTATGGGCACCTTCATGAGAACCAGCATAGGCGTGGCTGTTGCCCAAAAGGTGTATGCTGCCGCCTGCTGGATTGCAACTGCCGCACAGAATGCCCTGAACATCAGTTACGCCACGTTCTTGGCTCTAACCGGTGTGGGAGTGGCTGTGATTATTGCCGCCGCGGCTGCGATGTGGCATTTTGCGTCTCAGATGGATGCTGCAACCGCTTCTGTGCGGAACTATAATGCTGCTTGGTCCGAAACTTCGGGTTACAGCCGAAACGTGAGGCGAGCTGGAGACGATGAGGCTTTCAGGAGGAGAGGCGTGGAATGAGCGTGGCTTTGCCTGTTGTTGCCGCAGTTTTCGGTTCGGTTACTCCGCCGCAGGGCGACGTTCTGGATCTGAGGGTGCACCTAGGCTGCACCAACGAGGTTTCAAGCTTTTCCTGTCTTCTCCAGAATTTCGACAAAAAATACACGGACACACACCCAATCAACGTGGGCGTTAACGGCAGCTTGAGCATAGGAAGAGGAGCAAACTGTCCCCTGATAGCCACTATACGTGTTGAGGAGGTCACGTGCGAGTCTTCACCTGTGGAGAATTACGTGCGGGTTAAGGGGCGCTGCTGGGGCGAGAAGCTGTTCAGGCGGGTGATAACGAAGACGTATGAGAACATGAAGGGCGAAGACATCGTAAAGGGCCTGATTGAATACTATGCTGGTCTCAGCCATGTCAGGGACTCGGCAGAGCTGATAGAGGACACGGACACAACCTATACATTATTAGAGTATGAGAACACTCCAGTTTTTGACGTTCTGCAATACATTGCCTCCTCAGCGGACAAGAATGGGTTGGTCGGCTTTGACTTCAGAGTTGAGCCCGACGCCAAATTCGCGTTCTTCCCCAGAAACAACAAAACCTGCCCAGTCAACCTATCCGAACTGATAGAGGCAAGCGAGTATACGCGGGACATTCACAGGATAAGAAACAGAATCATGACGTATGGAGCCAGAGGGCGACCCTACCCATTGGATGTTGATGGGCAGCCGTGGAGCGATTCCCTCTCCGAAAACTTGACGCAGATAAATTACTGGCTTGAGCATGCGCTTGGAAAGTGGGAGCCCCTAACCGGAAGCACGACCATGAGCATAGAAACGTCCGGCGTGTTTCAGGGGTTAAACTGCGTCAAGGCGACGTGCACGGCTTACATGTATTATGTTTCGTTTTGGTGGGTGTTCACTGACGGCTACGTAAACGCGAACAGGTATCCCGCCCTAGCTTTTGCCGTCAAAGCCGATTCCAGTCATAGTTTGAGCCATTCAGTCGAGCTTCACGACGGCAGCGGCGACGACAACATTGTCTGGAGAGGCTTCACCATCCCCAAAACCGACGAATGGGGCGTAATCAAGCTGGACATAGGAAAAAACCACGTGGACGAGTGGACAGAAAGCATCTTCAACGTCAGCGACTTCAGGTGGGACCTCATAAGGGGCGTCCGATTCACAGTCAACCAAAACTCTGGACAATACGGGGACGTCTGGGTGGACATGTTCCATTTTGGGCAGGGACGATGGGAAGCCAGACGACCACTAGAGGCGCAGGAGCCGACGGGCAGCCAAACAATGTATGGCGTGCGTGAACTGGTGGAGGTGGATGAGGAGCTCCACAGCGACAACGAATGCGACCTCAGGGCTAAAGCATTGCTGGCGCATCTGGAGAACCCCGCCGAATACATAACGGTGAGCAGCACTGTCATAGACTACGGCACCAACGTCCTGCTGCCGGGAGACAAGATTCACGTTACCCTCCCGAACGAGAACATTGACGCCGACTACCGCATCATAAGCGCAGAATACAGACTGAACGCCGCAACCCAGACCCTTGAGGTTGCTCTGGAGCTTGGAAAAGAAACGCCTCTCCTCGCCGATTACCTGTACACCCTGCAAAGCAGAAGCAGCGCGTTAGCGCGATACAAACGGGGACAATAAAATGGACAAGAAAATTTTGAGCAAAATCGACAAACTAAGTTTCGGCGACCTTGTTCGAGTCTACTGGCTCGACGCAAGCGAAGCCATGGGCAGAACCGGCGAAGGGGGAGAACCCCATTTTGACACTCCCGTGGCCAGCATCGGACACTACGTGGGAGTGAAGGGAAAACGGGCAAAGCACCTGATTCTGCTGAAGGACATCTTCCAAATCACCGAAAAAACCTACGATCTGGTCTACAACTGCATCCCACTGGGCATGATCGAGAAAATCAATGTCCGCAGAAAGCAGGACTTGGAGACAAAGTTCCATGAAATCATCAAGAAGAACCTCATGAAAATCAAAACCAAAGGCGGACGCTTCGTCAAGGTCAAATGCAGGTGGAGCAAACATGAAAGAGCGCATATCTAAGCTGTTAACCAAGAAGGTTCTGGTGAAATCAGGCGAGAAAGTGGAACGTGTCGAGGTTCCGCCCAGCCAAACCCTAGTTTACGGAGTTCTAACAGCCGTTGCAGCGCTGGTGCTGTTGACTGCCCTAGAGATTGCACACATGGCATTCCTCTGCAACTTCAACGTCGAAATCTTCGCAACCATCACATTAGTCGTAGGAACACTTCTAGGAACATTCTTTGGACAGAGGGCGTGAGCATATTTGAAGACTAATAGAGGTACATTGTTGAAAACAGTATTTTTCCAGAAAATCCAAAGGACAACAAAAAAGTTCAACTTGAACACCCAACAACTCCGCGCAGATCTGATTTTGGACCTGAAAGTCTTAGCCGAGATGGCGCATGAGCAGGCAACCAAAACCACGCAGGGAAGCAAACTAACCAAACAGCATCAAAAGTGGGCACATCTGGCGGCATACATCAGCCGAAGCATCAACATGATCGCCAAGGAGTATGACACAGGCAAAATCAAAGAAAAACTCGAGGAACTGAGGAAGCTAGTCAATGAGGAGCTTGGAGAAGGAAACACAGAAGCTTGAACAACAAATCAAGCAGAAGATTCAAACGAAAAAGTTAACATTCAAAGAGACTCCCATAGAATTCTTCGAGCAGGTTCTCGGCTTCAAGCCAACAGACTACCAGAAACAGTTGACCTGCTATTTCATGGAGAAACAGTTTGTTGCCGCCCGATGGTGCAGACAGAGCGGAAAAAGCTACATAATCGCCGCACTTCTGCTCTTTTATGCCCTAACCACACCCGGAACATCCATTGGTGTTGTGGGTCCCAGCTTCAGGCAAGCCAAACTGGTCATACGAAAAATAACTGCCTTCATCAGGTATCTGCCCAAAAGCTCCATTCTGAAGGCACGGAAAACGGTTATCTGCTTCTCCAACGGCAGCGTCATAGAATGTTTTCCAAACAATCCGGACACCATCCGGGGACCCACGCTGCATCTGGTCTACTGGGACGAAATGAACTTCACAGCCAACGACGAGGAAATGTACGACGCAATCCTCTTCACGTTGGGCACCACAAACGGCAAGTTCGTCTGCAGCAGCACGCCATGGAGCACAGACCACGTCTTCTACAGAATCTTCAACCACACAGACTACAGCGACTTCGCCAAATCCCACGTCACATGGAAAGACGCAACAGAGCCAAACGGTCCCCTCAAAAGGCAGATTCTCGAAAAAATACAGAGACAACTGGCTAGCGACCCGTGGCGATGGCAAAGAGAGATGGAGGCACAGTGGGCTGAAGACGAGAGCCGATACTTCCCGCAGGAGCTAATCACCAAATGCGTCAACGGAAACCTAGCGTACTCCAGCTTCATCGACCACCTCACAGGCAGATTCTGCATCGGAGTGGACTTGGGAAAGAAGCGGGACCACAGCGCAGTTGCGGTTGTGCAGCTTTTGCCTCAGCATCAGCTTCGCCTAATTCACATGCACAGATTCAAGCTGGGCACCCCATACGCCAGCGTCATCGGCTACATCAAAGCCCTCACCGACCGATACCGAACAGTGGAAGTCATCTACGTGGACCAGACCGGAATAGGCGAATACGTCACCGAAGACATGAGCACAATCGTCTCCAACACCCGAGGCGTTGTTTTGACCGCCCAACGAAAAGAGGAGGTGCTGAGCCACCTGAGGGAACAGATGCAGACATGCAAGCTGTCCATGCCCTACGACAGCCAGCTAATCGCCGAGATTCACTGCGAAAAATATGAACTCACCAAAGACGGGCACACAACATTCAGCCATCCCGAAGGAACCCACGACGACAGACTGTGGGCGCTAGCCCTAGCCTGCATCTCAACAAGAAAAACCGAAGCCCCGGCACAGCTAATCAGAGCGTGGTAAAAAGATGCGGGAACTGTTCAAAATCACCAGACTCTCAAAAAGGTATGACCGCGAGGCAGGCGTCTTCAGAATCAACATCTCCTACAAGACCAGAACGGATGTCACAGACCGCACAATCAAAGTCGCCGAGGCATTCGGCATCGGAGTCGACAACTTCAAGGAGCACATCATCTACGACAACGTGGAACTCAAAATCGCGCCAAACGACATAGTTTACATCACAGGAGACAGCGGAAGCGGAAAAAGCGTGCTGCTCAAGGCACTGGAAAAAGACCTGCAACCAGAAACCGTAAACCTAGACAACGTAAACATCGAACCAAGCAAACCCCTCATAGACACCGTCGGAAAAGACTTCCACGAAGGCTTAACCCTGCTCTCCAGAGTTGGCTTAAACGACGCCTTCCTTTTCGTGCGCCGCTACAGCCAACTCAGCGACGGACAGAAATACAGATACCGATTAGCCAAAATGATCGAATCAGACAGGAAGTACTGGTTCGCAGACGAGTTCTGCTCCACCCTAGACAGAGACACAGCCAAGATTGTCGCCTTTAACATCCAGAAAATCGCGAGAGAAGAGGGACGAGCCGTTTTTGCTGCTACAACACACACAGACCTGCTCCAAGATTTGAAGCCGTCAATCCACATCCACAAACGGTTCGGAAAAGAAATCCAAGTAAACTACTACCCCAACACAGCCAACAGGGAATGCAGCCTAGTCAAAGAAATGCACATCACAGAGGGAACCAGAGCGGACTACAAGAAGCTAGCCCACTTTCACTACCGAGACTCCAAAGTCTTCGCGCACCATCGAATCTTTGTAATGAAGAGAGGCGACGAAACCGTGGGCGCCATCGTCTACGGTTCCCCGCCCCTCACCGTGACAGGCAGACGCAAAGCCCTTGGAAAAAACCCTACAATACAAGAGATAAACCGCGACATCATCAGAATCAGCCGAGTGGTCATCCACCCCAAATACCGCACCATCGGACTAGGAGCAAAAATCGTGGCAGAAACCCTGCCCTTGGCGGGCAAGCCCTACGTGGAAACAGTGGCGGTGATGGCGAAATACAACCCCTTCTTCGAGAAGGCGGGAATGACCAAAATCGCCGAAACCACACCCAACCCCCACATATTGAAGCTCGAGGAGAAGCTGAGAGCATTCAACTTTAATCCGGTCTTTCTTACCTCGGAAAAGGCAAACCTGAACAAACTGCAACAAATGACCGAAAAGGAACTTGACGGAGTTAGAGCGGTCATCAAAGAGGTCACAGGCATCTACAGAAAAAGAATCGCGGGCACCAAACAAGCATTCCTGAACAAACAAGAATACGGAGCCATCGTAGACGCTGCAGACACCATCAAGTTGGCTAAGATGATCCGCATTCTCGGCTTCCTGACACAGAGTAAAGTCTACCTATTCTGGAAGAAAGGCTAGCGTTGTACTCAATTCTCTTATTGTACTGATGACTGTTTGTGAATCGGCTCTTCGGATACTGTCCGCCTGTAGAGGAAGAACGCTGCTGTAACCATAGATAACACCAGCATTGTCAATATTAGGGCGTGAAACTCTGGGATGAGCACCACAGGGATCTGATTGTCTGAGTTATCCACAAGGTAAACTTGTGCAGTCTCACAGTTTACTCCTATACAATCGGTGTATGAATTAAAATGCCAGTCTAGCTCCAGATTAGTCAGCATTTCATGTGTGGTACCGTTTAGAGCATAGAAACCATCAATATAATCCACTGTGTATAGAAGGTTATTAACCGGGTCAACTGCCTCAAGGTAACCTTCATAATCTGAGAGCACCTCCGCTAAAGTCTCGCCATCCAGAACTGCATTTCCGACATAGACATAGTTGGTGTAGGCGTTAACTATTACTCGCTCACTGAAGGAAGAGGGTTTAACGGTTTCCATGAACTCGTTGCTATTTCCATCGAACATGTGTAAAGTGTTATTTCCGCTCCATGTTACGTATATGCGGTTTGTCTCAGGATTAATTGCCAACCCCACTTCTTCCATATAGGTGTGCGTGTTACTGCCAGGCACATTCAAAGAGGCTACTAACTGGTTAGTTTCTCCACTGTATACTACTACACGATCGTAATGACCCATAGCTGCCGTTCTATCTTCGATGTAAACAAGGTTCGTAAACGGGTTAACAGCAATGCCGACACCGTCTGGGGAATCGAAAATAGATTCGGGTATTTCATCAACTATCTGATTATTGGCGCCGTCTATGACTGCCACTCTTTCTCCATAAACGACTGCGTATATGCGGTTGGTTTGAGGATTGATTGCTAAACCTATAACTTTAGCCTCTAGAGGTATATCCGCTACTATATTGTATGAATTTCCGTCTATAGCCATTACACCGTCTTCGACGCCAACATACACTAGGTTCGTCTCCTCGTTGACAGCTATGCATTCAGGCTTCTTATCTAACGTGATTGTAGCAACAATCTGCAGCGGACCAACAGACGCTCTGACTGAAGCCACAAGCGTCAATAATGTCAAGAGTATTAGTACAAAAGCTGACGAAACAGTTTTCTTCTTCATATTTGACCGGAATGCTTGTTTGTGTGTTTCTGTAATATAAATTATACTGAAGATTTAATTAAAAATTACAATCGCACATTAGGCAATAAGGTTAACATTCCATTCCACATTTTAACTCGTTGAAGATTAATTGACTAAGGCAGCATCTTTACCGCCAACAAGTCCAACAGCCTACCTCACAATCCGCTTACACTATACGAATCTGCAAAACCACCTGGAGAAACAGATTAGCTGCCCTTTGACAGACGAAAAAATCAACGGTTCTTAAGATTGACTTAGTTGTTTCGGCTTATCTGCGCTATGAGACTAACGTACTCTTCAATAACTTCTTGCTTAGCCTTCTTGTTTTTGATGTTACCGATAAGGGAGCGCAGACGAAAGGCGCGACGTTTCATTTTGTCTCTACTCAAATCAACCGCCCTGTTTTCCGTTCTGTTCAAACAGCGGAGTGCGGTTTCACCTTATAAATCTTATGTAGTTTTTCGACGAAAAGCTCCAATTTGGCTAAATCTGCTGTCATATTCCGTTTATGGGAATATGTGCGCCTCAGAAGCACGCTTTTTATGCTTCCAAGTTCAGTTCCACTATAGACCTAACATCTAGAAAAGACTTAAAGAGGCTTAGTAACTTGGAAAACGAACACAAACGCAGGAACCGACTTCACATAATAGCCGAGATATTGACCATAGCAAAAGAAGGATGCTTAAAAACCCAAATCATGTACAGAGCAAACCTGAGCTTTGCACAATTAAACGAGTACCTGTCCTTTCTCACCAAAATAGACCTTCTCGGAATCCAAAAGGAAAACGGAAGAAAAATCTACAGAACAACAACCAAAGGCAACAAATATCTAGAAAAATACAAGGACATCGCAAACCTCTTAGGGGACAACGAAAAAGATTTTTGAGCCAATCTGACAGCTATGCACCAAACAGGCACACCTAAACATTAGACAAGTTACATTATAGTCGGACTGACGCGAAATTTGTAAGCAATAATTTTTCGTTTGCCTATCTTTTCTGGAACTTGAGAAACCTCGTTCAAAGGCAACGTCTAATGATTAAAAATCCATTCATTAATCATTTACGAGTCTGAATTCCAGATCCGCTGTCATTCGCTGTTGTCGGATCCGGCGGTTTTCAGGTATTCAATTGTCCTTTTCCGTAATGATGGAAAGCTTTCAAGCATTACCTTCATGATTTCCCATCGAGTTTCCTGCGAGTCCATAGTTCTTCGCCATTATCTGTTTTGGCACCCAGTTATTAAAAGCAATAAGTCGAAATCTGATACATGCTATCTTGAGATATACCGAACATGTTGTTGTCAGCTGAAGTATAAACGAGGAGACTTGGTTCCTGCAACAATGCATCATACGAATTGACTGTTAACCCCCAAAAATGATCAAAGCGCCCTTTAAACGCATAGAAAACAGTTCTAGAAGTCTTTTCCATCTGCAATCGGTAATATTTCACTCAGAGAAATATCGCCTTTATCTTGAGACGTTAAGTAGACATCAAGAACATAATAAACAATAGGAGTATAAACAAAATGTCCTATTATCTGGCAGAAATAAAGTTCAACAAAAACAAGAGCAAAACCTCGAAAAAAAGGAAACTACTGATTTCTAGTCTAGTTACTCTAACTCTGATTTACTTGCTGCTTTCAGCCCCCACCATATTCTATTCAGCAATGGCTTGCACGCCCCCAGAAATCGTCAGCGTGACGAGGACTCCTGAAACTCCTAACTACGATCAGTCTGTAACGGTCGCAGCTCAGGTCGAAAAAACAGATTTGAATATTAAATTTGTTATCCTGAGCTATCAAATCAATTATGCAGGATGGATTAACGTAACCATGACTCTGGCTGAGGGACTTTACGTTGCTGATATTCCAGTCCAACCATACAATACTACAGTAAACTACAAGGTTTATGCCACTGACATATATGGATACTCTGCCGTTTCAGAACCATCTTCCTATACAGTAGATGATTTTGTTCCCCCTGTTATCTCTAACGTTACCCATGTTCCCAACTCACCGTATCTCTATGAAATCGTCACGGTTTCAGCGAATGTAACCGAGCCTGCAGATGCAAGCGGAGTTAAAAACGTCACCTTATGGTATACAGAAGCTGGCACATGGGCATTCGCAGAATTGACTCTGCACGATGGGCTGTGGACAGCCAATATCTCCGTACAGAGCGTAGATATCCATGTTAATTTTTTCGTTGAAGCTTTCGATAATGCAGGAAACAATGCAGAAACGTCCACTTTTGGCTACACGGTTATAATTCCAAACATCCCGCCAATAGCCAAGTTCACTCAATCGGCATCCACCGTTTACACCGGCGAGGTCATATATTTCGATGCGTCGACCAGCTACGACCTAGATGGCTATCTTGTAGGTTATTCATGGAACTTCGGAGATGGAAACACTGATTCAGGCGTCACTGTGAGCCATTCGTATGTGGATGATGGAGAATACTTGGTCGCCCTATGGGTTTTCGATGACGATGGAGCATTAGGCGTCAAAGCAGCATCCATCGTTGTGAAAAACAGGCCGCCAGTAGCAGTTTTGGACACATCCTCCACAATACTTGACAAAGAAGAGATTGTGACCTTCGACGCAAATGGGAGCTACGACCCTGACGGCACAATAGTTGAGTATTTGTGGGATTTCGGCGACGGAAACACCGCAGCTGGAGTCACCGCAAGTCACTCCTACCCCACAATGGGGGCATACTCCGTGACCCTGACAGTCACAGATGATGATGGGGCAACAGACTCTGTCAGCGTCACAAAAACCGTTAGGAACATATCTCCTGTAGCAAACTTCACCGAGTCCGCTCACACTGTATTCACTGGCGAGAACATTGACTTTGATGCTTCCGAGAGCTACGACCCCGATGGCACCATTGTTAGTTATTTGTGGGATTTCGGCGACGGAAACACAGCCACAGGCGTTACAGTTTCCCACGCCTACGCCGATAACGGTTCCTGCGTTGTGAATTTAACTGTGACCGATAACGATGGAGCAACAGACTCAGTCCATACCACAAAGACTATTATGAATAGACCTCCTGTAGCAAACTTCACCGAGTCCGCTCACACTGTATTCACTGGCGAGAACATTGACTTTGATGCTTCCGAGAGCTACGACCCTGACGGCACAATAGTTGAGTATTCATGGGATTTTGGTGACGGAAACACCGCAGCTGGAGTCACCATAAGTCACTCATACGCCTCAAGTGGAACATACACCGTGACTCTCACAGTCACAGATAATGATGGAGCCACAGCCACCGCCGAAGCAACCAAGACGGTTCTAAATCGGAGTCCTGTAGCAAACTTCACCGAGTCCGCTCACACTGTATTCACTGGCGAGAACATTGACTTTGATGCTTCCGAGAGCTACGACCCTGACGGCACAATAGTTGAGTATTTGTGGGATTTCGGCGACGGGAACACCGCAACCGGAGTTAAGGTGGATCATATGTACGAAGACGATAGCATCTACACTGTTACATTAACAGTTATTGATGACAATGGCGCCACTGACTCAGCTACCGCAACAAAAACCGTGTTGAATAGACAACCCGTAGCATTGTTCACCGAAAACGCTACAACAGTGAGCTCAGCTGAGGCAATCCGTTTCGATGCTTCCGAGAGCTACGACCCTGACGGCACAATAGTTGAGTATTCATGGGATTTTGGTGACAGAAACACAGCCACAGGCGTTACCGCTGACCATGCATACAGTGAAGACGGAAACTACACTGTAACCTTGACTGTAACCGATGACGATGGAGCAACCGCAATATCAACCTCTACCACGATTGTGGAAACGGAAGTACAGATGAATTCTGTCTTCTCGTTGGCTATGCTTTCTGTGATTGTCTTAGCGATAACGGCTCTAACAGCGACTCTACTGTACGCTCTATACGTAAGAAGAAAGAAAAAGAAAACAACTTAGGAAATGCCCAGCTTGCATTTTCTAGGCTTCCCCTTTTTTATTTTTTTTATATATGTAAAACGTTGTGTATCAACTGCACATAGAAGGCTTGCTAAGCTAAACTTAGCTGATATTCAGAACGCCCTCGAAGATTGATTCTTCAGAAACATTCAGCTCTCTTGACAGCCACAACTTCAGGAGACTGCTGTTCTTAGGAAATTCTCCGGTGTATGACACGATTCTGCCGTTTGTTAGTGCATCAGCTTGGAAGGCGCCCTCTGATTCTTTGAAAAGATAGGAGACGGTTTCTGCGCCTTTCGCCATATTTTTGAAGTCCTCCCATTGTTTGCATTTAACTGTTACCGGGGTTCTTTGGGAGTAAGAGGGAGAGTCTTTGGGGGATGCAAGGTATTTTACCATGTTGGTTACCTCGCCTTGGAGACTTGTGATGCGATCTTCTATTTTTTCGATCTTGCCGGTTAACTCGCCAGTCTCTCCCAAACTTTCGGTTATGATACCCAGTTGACCTATGAGACGGTCCAAGTCTTTTTCGTGTTCTTTCAAGACGTTTATGATGAAGTCTAGAGCTTCCAATGCGTCGTTCTTGGTTGGTTTCCTTTCCATCTCGGTGTCTCCTTGGGCTGGTATACTGTAAGGCAACTAAATAAATAAACGTAATGCATCGTCAAACTGTATCGCTATAGTGGCAGCTACATACTAATTAGCAATTCGAACCGAGAAAACGAACATCAAAATAAACACCTGAAGGATGAATAGAAACTTTATGAACGACTCAGAGAATTCGCAGAGCAAAAAAGACCGCTTCTCAGCTCAATCGGATTATGCAAAAACATAGATGAAAGCTACGCGGCTGGTTGAATGGTGAGCTTCGATTTTCGGACACCCACATGGCGGAGAGGCGATATCTTCTTTGCCTCGTTGTAGATGTCAGAAGCAATTTTCCCAAGGACAAGTTCTTGAACGAACTGGTCGAAGGTTAGGGCAGACGCCTTCTCTTTGATGATATTTTGCATAATTGCGCGTATCTCATGTTCTTGGGAAGTCTTTATGCGTGAAAGAGTGAAAACAGAAACTGCCAACGTTAACCCATAATTGTCCTTGGTGACGACATTGAAGATTCCGTCTACCCGCGTTGTTCTCCTTCTAACAAGACTCCTCAGATAATCTCTGGAGTATTCGTGACCCTTAAAGACTGTGTGGGCAGTTTTGCCTTCAACATCCTCAACTCTGAAATACATTTTGAGATACTGATGGGAGAAGTCGTTGGTGATGTCGTAGAGAGTGCTGTCCACAATCCTTCCAACAAGCTTTGCAGGATCGTCAGCAGGTACACTTCCCAGCTCAACGCCTCCGAAGTATGGCGGAGAAACTACTTTGTACCACTTTTTGTCTCGCCACTTGTCCTTAGTGCGTACTTTTCTCTTCGACACCAGAGTCCCTCATTGTGAGTGGAAAAGATTTAGCGGGGAAGTATTAAAATCTTCGGCTTTTTGTTTCATCCAAGCCTTTCAATGCCGCCCATTAAAGGTCGTAAAGCCTCAGGAATCTTGACGGAACCGTCTTTCTGCTGATACTGTTCTAGGATGGCGATCAGTGTTCTGCTGGTGGCAAGGGCGGTGTTATTCAGTGTGTGAACGAAACCTGCTGGAGCCTGTCCCTCCTTTTTTCTGTACTTTATGTTCAGTCTTCTCGCTTGATAGTCTGTGCAGTTGCTGTTTGACCCTGCCTCTCTGTAGGTGCCGTCGGCCATCCACACCTCTATGTCATATTTTTTGGCTGCGATTATTCCGATGTCTCCTGTGCACACGTTTACGACTCTGTAGTGTAGCCCCAAACCGCTGTAGAGGTCTTCACTGTTTTTTTGCAGTTCCTCATGGAATCTCCAGCTGTCGTCTGGGTGACAGAAGATGAACTGCTCGATTTTGTTGAATTGATGCACCCTGAACAAGCCTTTGGTGTATTTGCCGTGGGCGCCCACCTCTTTTCTGAAGCATGGGCTTACTCCCACATATTTTATGGGCAGGTCCTGTTCGAGTACGGTTTCGTCCATGAAGGAGGCTGCCATTGGATGCTCGCTTGTGGCTATGAGGTATAGGTCATCGTCCTCTATCTTGTACAGCTGGTCTCCGAAGAATTCGAGGTCTGTGACTCCCAGATACGGTTTCCTGTGCATCATCAGAGGCGGCTCAACCAGGGTGTAGCCTCTGCTTCTGAGCAAGTCCACAGTATAGTTTATGATTGCGTAGTCAAGCCTAGCCAAATCGCCTTTGAGGTAGTAGAAGCCGTGGCCGGCAACTTTGGCTGCACGCTCAAAATCTATCAACCCCAAATCCGAAGCGATTTCCACGTGGCTCTTGGGCGTAAAATCGAATTTTGGAGGTTTGCCGACAACTTTTTCGACAACGTTGTCTGTTTCGTCTCTGCCAAACGGGACAGATTCATGCAGTATGTTGGGAAGCTTCAGCAGGATGGAATCGGCTTTTTCTCGGTATTCCGCAACTTGGTTTTCCAGTTGCTTTATTTTTTCTGGTATGCCCTTTGCTTCTTCAATCTGTTTGCCTGCTTCCTTTCCCTGTTTCTTCAGGTTCGCTATCTCTGTGGTTATCTGTTTCCGTTTATGGCGAAGCTTGTTTGCTTCTTTCAGCAGTATTCTCCACTGTTTGTCGTATTCGATGAGATTGTTGAACATCTCAATTTTTTCTGGTTCACCCCTCTTCTCTAGGTCCTTTCTTACAATTTCTGGATGCTCTCGAATCAGCTTAATGTCTAACATCAACTTGTGCCCCGTAAGCTTTCGCTTCAAAGTTTAACCTAACTAAATATTTAACATTATAGCGGAAACTTCGGCAACTAGAAGAGACTGTTTTTTGCTGTGCATCTGATTTTCTGAAAAAAGACTGTTTTCAACAATGTACCTCTATTAGTCTCCTAATATGATTTTGGAGCTACCTGTTTTTGGGTAGTTTCCGTTTGCAGACCATAATCGCCAGTGTTGCGGTGATGAGCAGAGGCAGAACAATCCACGTGGGAAACTCTGGGATTCCATCAGGTATCTCAGTTTCGGGGACTTCGAAGGGTTCCATAAGTGGATAATGGTCTGTGTTGCCGTCGCCGATACTGTGTGGGGTGTCTCCTATTCCGTCGTCGTCATTATCCACTCCAGTGTAGTCTCCCCAGTAATTGCCTGCGGTGCCGTTGTCCCAACAGGTGGGTTGGGAATCCGCAAGGGCACTTTTTTCGTTGTTTACGAAGTTGTTGTGGTAAATGCTGCAGTTGTTTGAATGAAACCAGAGCTTAACGCCGTAGCCGTTGTTTCCTGTTATGGCGTTTCCAATGATGTGAACGTTTGGAGATTCGAAGAAGTTGATGCCGTTCTCTTTGTTGCCTGTTATGCTGTTTCCATTAATGACTGTGCCGTCAGAGTGCCATGAATGGATGCCGTCCTTGATGTTTGCTGTTATATTGTTTCCCGTTATGACGTTGCCGATACATTGTTCGTATGGCGCAAAGAGCGCGATACCGTAGTCGTTGTTTGTGATGTAATTTTTTGTTATCAGCGAGTTGCTTGTGGCAACCAGCAGTATGCCTTGACTGTTGTTTGTGAGTGTTTGGTTTTGGACAGTTATGTTTGTGCAGTTCACTAGGGCTACATACCCCGCATCAGATGGCACAGTTCTGTCATGCTGGTTGACCCAGTAGATGATGGGTTTGCCGTTTATCGTGTTTGAGGTGTCGATGTCGTTGATGTAGTAGATCATCTGAACGCACGTTTCGCATGTCAGCCAAAGGTTGTATGTGTTGTTAACTAGCTGGTTGTTTCTGAAAACGTTGTTTGGGCAGTGGTCAATGTAGACGCCGTAGGTGTTGTTTGCAATTGTGTTTCCCAGAAAAATGTTGCTATGTGAAAACAGCCAAGAGGCTATCCCATATTCGTTGTCGGTTATGGTGTTTCCGGAAAGGGTGATGTCTGTGCAACCCTCCAGTGACAACCCAAAAGTGAATACGATTCCACTGCGGAAGTTTCTGATGTGCAGATTCTTTACTTCCACGTTGTTTTTTTCTTGAAGCCAAACACCCGTAAGGGTTCCGTTTCCCTGAAGAGTGTAGCCTGCCCCGTCAACGACTATGCCGCTGCGGGAAACCACGATGGTACCCTCAACGTCTCCTGTGAACGTGTAGACGTTGCCGCTGCGCTGAATCTTGTCTGTTCCAGTTATGTCTCCATCCTCAGTAATCTCGATGCTGTGAGCGGGCACCGGAGCAGGAAAGAAGTTTGCAGAAACCGAACCAACAAACTGTAAACTACAGAACAATGAAAGAGCCAGAAAAAGTATCATAGTTGAAGACACAAGTTTCTTCATATTAGACACTCTGACAATCATTCTCTCCTCAAGAATGAATAAAAGGATTTTTGTAAAGAATTCTTGACCAAACAAAAGATAAGCTAGTCAAGTTTTCTTGACCAAACGATTCTCCAGCCCTCAACAGGCACAGAGGCAACAATTCAAACAGGAAAAATGGCTGTTCAGTTTCTGGCTTACGCTGTCAGCTTATTATCTAGGAGCTTTGTTGCGTCCACTCGCAGTTCCTCCAGCGCCATTTCTTCCGCAGTGAAGCCCATGGCTAGCCCCAGCAGTTGCGGGTAGTGGAGAACTGGGATTCCGAATTTTTCGCTCAGCAGCCGCTCTATTCTCGGCTGGTTGATGTCGAACATCATGTGGCAGAAGGGACACACGGTTATCAGAGCCTGAGCATTCACAGCCTTAACGTTGCGGAGCTTGTCTCCAGCCAGATGCAGCGGAATCGCGTCGTTCACGCCGATTATTGGGGCTCCGCAGCAGTCCGTTTCATACATGTAATCCAAGCATTCTGCCCCGGTTGCCTCGATAAGCCTCTTCAACAAGACAGGGTTCTCCGGATCGTCGAAGCCTATGTACTTGGCGGGGCGCAAAACGTGGCAGCCGTTATGCTCGGTCACCTTTAATCCGGTGAGAGGCTTCACAACAGAGTCTTTTATCTTCTCTAAGCCAACGTCTTCGACAAGAGCCTGAATAAGGTGCTTAACAGCTATTTTTCCTCCCTTGAACTCCATGCCGACCTCCTTCAGGATACCGTTCACCCGCTCCTTCAGCCTCTTATCCTCCTGAAGACTCCGGTTCACCTTGCGGAGGGTTCCAGCGCATCCCGGACACAAAGCCAGAATATCCAAGCCCTGCTGCTCAGCCAAACAGAGGTTCCGTGCAGCCAACAGCAGCATCGCATCATGGTTTACGCCGTCTATGGGCAAACCGCAGCAGTTGAATTCGGGCATATCAACCAGTTCCACGCCCAACTTTTTCAGAACAGCCCGAGAAGAGGTTTCGTAGCTGGCGATTCTGTAAGGGATAACGCAGCCCAAAAAAAGCAGATACTTCAACTCAGCCACCCTATTTCTTCTCCATCTCCGCCCTAGAAACAGCTGCGGCGTCAAACAGCTTAGCCACATCCTCAACATTGGCTTCAGGCAGAGGCGGCAGCCCCTTCTCCACCCGCTTTTTGAGACGCAACTCAGGAATCCTGTACGCATACCCAGTCTTCAAGATATTAGCTGTTAACTCCCTGAACACGTCGGGAATAACCCCCTCCTTCACAGCCATGTTCCGAAGAGCCCTCACAACACCCGCAATATCCACGCCCTGAGGACAATGATCAACACACGTGAAGCAGGCGGCACAGAGCCAAAGCGACTCGCTGGAAAGAAGTTTACCCTTCATTCCCAGCTGCGTCATCCGCATAATCTTTCTGGGGCTATAAATCTCGCTGAACCTTGCTATGGGGCAGTCAGCCGTGCAGGTGCCGCACTGAAAACACAATTTGATTTTTTCGATGCCCGGAACCTTGCTGATTTCACGTTTAAATTCGGGGTCCAAGTCCCCCATCTTAATAGTTCTTCCCAACTTGGTTTCGGCAGCCACTTTATTTTCAGACACCAAATCAACCTCATCCGCCAGAAGAAGGCTTACTCTTTTTGCCGCCCTTCTTTTTCATCAGATACTCGTGAATGCTTCGAGCAGCCCTTTTTCCGGCTCCCATAGCGCTGATAACCGTGGCTGCGCCGCTGACAACGTCTCCTCCCGCATAGACTCCTTTCTTTGTGGTCTCCCCAGTTTCCTCCTTCGTAACTATGGTGCCCCACTTGGTGGTCTCCAGACCCTCAGTGGTTCTCTGAATAAGTGGATTCGGAGTTTGCCCAATGGCTATAACCACCGTATCCACATCCATTACGAACTCGGAGCCATCTATAGGCACAGGTCTTCTTCGACCCGACGCATCCTGCTCTCCAAGCTTCATCTTGATGCACTCGATTGCTTTAACCCAGCCTTTTTCGTCACCCAAAAACCTGACTGGATTAGTCAGAAAACGGAAATTGACGCCCTCTTCCTCCGCATTCTCCACCTCCTCTGCCCTTGCAGGAAGCTCCTCCTTAGACCTGCGGTAAACAATGTACACCTTCTCTGCCCCCAGCCTCAACGCTGACCGCGCAGAATCCATCGCCACATTGCCTCCGCCAATCACAGCCACCTTCTTTCCGATTCGTATAGGCGTGTCATACTCCGGGAACCGGTAAGCCTTCATCAGGTTCACTCGAATCAGAAACTCGTTGGCACTGTAGATTCCACCCAAGTTTTCTCCGGGAATCCTCATGAACTGTGGAAGCCCTGCCCCAGTTCCGATGAAGACAGCGTCAAACCCACGTTCGAACAACTCGTCTATCGTATATACCTGTCCAATCATGTGATCCGTTTTGATGTCGACGCCAAGCTTCTTGACGTAATCAACTTCAGCCTGCACAATCTTCTTTGGCATACGGAACTCGGGAATCCCATACATAAGGACACCACCGGCAGCGTGAAGCGCCTCAAACAACACAACATCATAACCTAGCTTAGCTAAATCCGCCGCTGCCGTAAGCCCTGCAGGTCCAGAACCCACAATCGCCACTCTCCCCTTCACATAGGAATCGTGCTTTTG
>Ga0209614_1000472_pt1 | contig 35014 bp, 40 predicted proteins | sample BlaSprsedimmetaG_FD_185484 | JGI IMG/M metagenome (GOLD analysis project Ga0209614, IMG submission 185484) | Hot spring sediment bacterial and archeal communities from California, USA to study Microbial Dark Matter (Phase II) - Blank Spring... ...
CTTATATTTGGTTGTCAAAGATCATACACTCGCACTCACTGGGCTCACTCAGCCTAGGTCTCTGTGTTTGTGGACGGGAATTATAGCAGCAAAGTAAATATATGTCAAGGGTTTTTGGGGGGAAATTAATTTTTTTTGAAATTGTTTGATTTATTTACGTAAAATTTATATAAGTACCCACCGCTGTTCTTTTTTTGTTAATGCAACTCTCATATAATGTGGTAAATCATTGCAGAAGCGATTAAAAGTTTCTTCTTGATAGATGGAAAAAAGTAGAATACTTCAACCACTACATACGTTATGAAAAAGAGAATATATGAGATTTTTATTGTTATTATCTACTATGGTGTTGGCCACCGCCTGCGTGAGCAATCCCGAACTTACAGAGCCTGAGGTCACAACTGCCAATAGACAGATCAAAGAAAACCAATCAGAGGCTCAACTGGCACAAAAAGAGTATCTTTTACTGCAAAAAGAACGTAGTATGCAATAAGTGCTTGTGATTAATCTTAGATTAAACAAAGCAAATTATACTAGCGTTAAAATAAGTTTATTAAAGGATAGATACAATGGCTCTATACAATAGAAATTACGGTAATGTCGCTGAATCCAGTTATGTTCAAGAGGGTGCTTCTGTCGGTTTTATGAAGCGGACCTATCAGCTTTTGGCTGCAAGTATGATCGCAGCAGCGGTGGGGGCATACCTTACGATGCCTTATGCGCATGTTGTTATGCAGTATAAATGGTTTATTTTCGGCTTTGAACTCTTTATGCTCTTTATCGGATTGGGAATGACAAGAAATAAACCGGGTCTGAACCTAGCGGCACTCTTTGTTTTCACTTTCGTTACAGGCGTATCACTTGTTCCGCTTTTGGCTTCATTGATCGGAGCAGGTAACGGTGCTGTGATAGGTAATGCATTTTTGATGACTTCTGTGCTTTTTGGGGCACTAAGTCTTTTTGCTATCAACAGCAAGAAAGATTATGCTAGCTGGGGAAAACCGCTCTTTATTACGCTGATCATTGTTGTGGTTGGGTCACTGGTGAACTACTTCTTACTCCAAAGTCCTATCATGCACATCATCATTACAGCAGCTATCTTGCTACTCTTTAGTCTCTTTACGATCTATGACACGCAAAATATCGCTAATGGTGCCTATGACTCGCCGGTAGATGCTGCAGTATCTTTATATCTTGACTTCCTTAACATATTTACTGCACTGCTTCAGCTTCTAGGTATCTTTGGAAACGATGACTAATTCAGAATCACGGCAGAAAGTTGCGCGTCTTATCGATGCCAACTTGAACCGGCTCAAAGAGGGTATCCGTGTGATAGAGGATATCAATCGTTATATCTACAATGATGCCTCTCTTACTTCTCAACTCAAATCACTCAGACATAGACTACAAACTCTCTATTCGCAAGAGCGACTCCATGCAAGAGATATAGAAAATGATGTGCAGAAAAAGAGTATCGAAAGCGAACTCAATCGCAGTGATATTGTGGATCTGGTGATCGCAAATTTCTCAAGAGCACAAGAGTCTGCCCGGGTACTCGAAGAGAGCTTTAAACTCATTGATCCGGTATCCTCTGAGATCGCTAAAGAGGTGCGATATGGGCTTTATGGGGTTGAAAAGGATTTTTTCCTCCAGCACTCAGTTAAAGAGCCGTAGCCTCCACAAAGAGTACTTCAAACTCCAGATAATCTAGAGGATACTCCTGCATCAAACGTTTCATTTTGCTATATCCAAGCCGTCTTTCTCCGCCGCTTACACCGCTTTTTTGAATATAGCCGAACATCTCTTTGGTATCCTGAAACCTTAGCTGATACGAGTGCAGTATAAAGGTCGCATCATAATAGTTTCCAATCGCCGCCTTGATCTCTTGTGCACTATAGATAGGAGAGGTGATACCAGCATTTTGATGCAGTGTCTTGAACGTGCCGGAAGTAAAGATGGCAAAATGGGCCCTCTTGGCACACCGAGAGAGCCCAGAAAGTGTCCGATCTAGATCTGTACTCCACTGAAGCGCGGAAGAAGAGAGTACTAAAGTATCCCTATCACCGACGAATTCACCTAGTAGCTCATTGCTGTTAAAATCTACACACGCTTTTATAATATTGGCGCCACAGGGGTGCAGTGCGAGCATCTCCTCAGAAAGATCAAGTGCGATGAATCTGTCAAACCCAATAGAGCATTCTCCAAGGCTTTTGAACACCGCGCCGCTTCCACAGCCAACATCTATCACGGTTGAATAGTGTTTCTCTTTCAGACTAGATACAAGCTGTTTTGCCACTTCAGTCTGTATGATACTATACTCTTCATAGGTATGCGCAAATCTTGAAAATCCTTTCACTATATGAGGTTGTTTCTTGATTTTATTGGGCACACCTTCTCCATCTTTATCGCTATTTCATAAATTTTTAGATATAATCGCGGCATTATACCAAAAATTCATTTTGGCTATTCCTAATTAACAAAGAGGCATTGATGACATTCACACTTTTAATCGTACAAATAGTACTGACCATTCTCATTACCATTGCCGTTCTTCTTCAAAAGAGTTCAAGTATCGGACTTGGCGCATACAGTGGAAGTAACGAGTCTGTATTTGGGGCAAAGGGGCCAACTGGATTTTTAACTAAACTTACTTTTACTTTGGCACTGGTACTGATCATCAATACCTTGGCACTGGGTTATCTTTATACTAGCGAAAATAAACGATCAGTGGCAGATACGATCACAGTCTCAACGACCGGCGAAAAGGCACCTTCTCTACCCCTTGCTCCAGCTGGAACAGACGCGCCTGCAGCCCCTGTAACACCTGCACAGTAATACGTTTCCAAGAGGATCGCACTTCTTGGAAATCCATTCGCTACACTTATCACACTCTTTATTCATCGCCTTACTCTTTGGATCATGAAGTACTAAAAAAGGTAAAAAAGGGTAAAATTCCCTCATTTACATCAAGGAGCAACGATATGGTAAACGAGGTATTTGAACAGACCAAAACCAATATGGATAAAAGTATTGAAGCACTGAAGCGAGACTTTGGAACACTGAGAACAGGAAAAGTGACTACTGCCATTGTAGACAATATCAAGGTAAACTATTATGGCAATCTCACTCCGCTTAATCAAGTGGGAAGCGTGATCGCAACCGATGCAACAACCATCGCGATCACTCCATGGGAAAAACCACTTCTGGGAGCTATCGAAAAGGCCATACAGGAAGCAAACATCGGTGTGAACCCAAATAATGATGGCAACTTTATCAAGCTTTTCTTCCCGCCGATGACCACAGAGCAGCGCCAGGATATCGTAAAACAGGCCAAAGCCATGACAGAGCATGCAAAAGTGGCTGTAAGAAACGTAAGAAAAGACGGAAACGACAAGATCAAGAAGCTCGAAAAAGAAAAAGCGATCAGCGAAGATGAATCAAAAAGAGCACAAGAGCAGATCCAGAAGATCACTGATGAGCATATCGTAAAGATCGATGAGCTTTTCAAAGCAAAAGAAGTAGATATCCTAAAGGTATAGAATGAATGTTGAGCAAGCCTACAAAGACGCCAATGCATTGCTAGAAGGACACTTCCTTCTAGCCAGTGGCAACCACTCAAGCAGGTACCTTCAGAGTGCCAAAGTACTTGAATATCCCAAAAAGGCGGCCAAGCTTACTGACGCACTTGCTGCGATGATCACAGAAGCGGGCATTGAGGTAGAGACCGTATGTGCTCCCGCACTTGGCGGGGTACTGGCAGGATATGAACTTGCCAGATCACTCGATGTCCGCTCGATCTTTGTCGAAAAAACAGAGGGCGGCATGGAACTTAGACGTGGTTTTGAGATTGCTCAGGGTGAAAAGGTGATCATCTGCGAGGATATTATCACCACGGGTGGTTCTGCACTGAAAGCCGCAAAAGCGATCGAAGAACTCGGTGGCAAGGTCGTTGCCTTTGCCTCACTGGCGAACAGGGGATTTTGTCATCGGGAAGGTAGCAATATCGCAGCCAAACCAGAGTGCCAACTTCCAGGAGATGTGCCATTTTTCTCTTTGGGTGACTTTACTTTTGAGATCTATACACCCAAAGAATGCCCAATGTGCAAAAGCGGGGAGAGCGAAGCGGTTAAACCAGGAAGCAAAGGCTGAACACAGTGTTTGCTTCCTGATTCATAGCAGAAATTCACTTCTGCACGCTGAGACATCCCCTCAGGCCAATTTGTTAGACGCTTACTACACTTCTTTTCTCATCTCTGCTTCCGGCGGTTTTTTCGGATAATATATCCATTGATCGACCGATCCACTTGATACTTTGGCTATACACATACAGGTGTCCAGAAATAGTGACCGTAATGAGTAATGGACTTTTCATATCCTGACCAGACTTGCCCTACATTCGCTACTTCAAATGCCTGACTGAGAGCTCCTCTGGCATATCCAGATGCGCATTTACAATACAAGGAGGTCCCAAGATCTCTTCTTTGTCATCTTTAAGTATGTCCCTCAAGGTACGATTGGCATAGGTATAATCCCATCATTATCAAACTCCAGGATCATCCTTTTGTCACCATACTCTACTTTGCTCTCCTAAGGAGCATCACGCATCACCATTTTGCCTATTTTTGCATTCGTAATCTCCTTTGGGATCGATAATAATCGAAGGGATAGTGTCCAGGGCCGCCTCTTCTATGGTCCCGATACCTCAACCTCTCTTTCTCGATCTGGTCATTCCTATGATCGCAGCATGTGCTGTAAAGTTTTTTCAGCAAGGTCAAGGCTTGTCTAGCCCGTATCATCTCTTTATCGACATCATTCCCCAGACAAAAAGACCCAATTGACATAGCCTATTGACACGGCATACTCCTCCTTGATGACAGTAAGTATTGTAATCAAATTTATGGTCAGATTCAATTTGGCTGAGAGTTTGCGCGCAAGGAGGGTATGCTCCCTTGTGGGGTTGTGTTGAGATCTTTCTTTTTAGGTTCTGGTTTAGTGATCCCCTGTATCATAAATCCCATTGCCTCCTTGTTGCGTTCCTTGATCAACACTAGCACTTTATCGTTTTCATGGTAGGTATCAAAAAGCTCAAGATTTTTGACCAAAACATCTACTTCTACACGGCTTTCATATCCGACCGGAATAGTATAGTTGTTTCCTTCTACACGCACGAGAGTATTGTCCTGCTTTAAAACCACCCAACACACTTTAGCCAAAGGAAGCTCATAGAGTGAGTTTGTCGTCTCTTCGATACAGAGTCTCGAAAACTCATCCTTAGAGATCGTAAGATTCCCATCAGAGCCAGCTATATCCAAATAGAGGGTACGCAGTAGCTTAGTTTCGCTTTTTGCCGTTTTCAGATAATCAAACAGGTGAGTATTGGAGTCGCGAAGTATCGCTACACTGTGATGAAGTGTGAGCATGACAAGAGCAAGTAGCGCAATCGAGATCAGCACCTCAAGAAGAGTAAAAGCCTTACGTTTCAACACGCTATTTTACCCATCCATGAGTCCGACACGCAATGCTTCTTCGTAGCTTGTTTCTCCCGCTACCAGCATCTCTTTGAGTCTATCAGCAATCGTTTTCATCCCTTTTTTCTTCATCGCTTCACGAATCTCATGGTCGTTGGCCCCCTGCTTCATCATCTCTTTGACATCCTCATCGATCATAAAGAGTTCAGCGATCGCCTCTCTTCCACGGTAGCCTGTGAAGTCGCATGCCTTGCATCCTACCGCATGATAGTACCTCTGATTTGGATCAATATCGAGTTCATCTGTGATATGTTTTGGTAGCGGTATCGCCTCTTTACACTCAGGGCAAAGTTTTCTTGTCAATCTTTGCGCCAAAACACCCAGCAGTGTTGACGAGATAAGGAAGCGCTCGATACCCATATCGATCAGACGGCTCAGAGAGGAGGTCGCATCATTGGTGTGCAGGGTAGAGAGCAGAAGGTGCCCTGTCAATGCGGAGCGCAATGCGATCTTGGCAGTCTCAGAGTCACGGATCTCCCCTACCATGATGATGTCGGGGTCCTGTCTGAGAATGGAGCGAAGCCCCGATGCAAAAGTTAGCCCCACCTTGGCGTTGACCTGGATCTGGGAAATATTGCCTGCATTGTATTCTACTGGATCTTCTACGGTGATAATGTTCTTATCGGGTGTGGCGATATGCTGTAGGCAAGCATGCAGCGTGGTAGACTTCCCTGAACCCGTAGGTCCGGTCACCAAGATCATACCATGCGCATGGTTGAGTAGCTTGTAGAGGTTTTTGGTGATCTCAGGCTGAAACCCCAACGATTCAAGTGTCGGAATATGCTCACTTTGCGAAAGGATCCTCATCACCACTCTCTCACCGTAATAGGTAGGGAGGATAGAGACCCTCACATCGATCGTTTTGCCTGAGATCATGATCTGGGTACGGCCGTCCTGAGGTACGCGCTTTTCTGAGATGTCCAGACTTGAGATGACCTTGATACGGTTGATCACCAGCCCAATAATGTTTTTCTCAAGGTCGATATGTTTTTTCAGTGCACCATCGATACGCAGACGCACCTCTCCTTTGCGTTCACTACTCTCGATATGGATATCACTTGAGCCTTTTTGAATCGCCTGAAAAAAGAGGGAGTTGACCAGCTTGATGATCGGTGCTGACTCTTCACTAGCAAGCAGATCCTGTGAATTCCGAATAAACTCCAGAAGGTCGGCTTCAACCTCTATAAGCTCTTGAGAGGCTGTAGACATCTCTTCGAAGTCACTCCCCGTTTGGATCTCCAAAAATTTGTTTTTTAGTCGAGTAAAACTCTCCGCATCTACCAGGTAGATCGGATAATCCAGATCTAGCTTGGAAAGATAGTTGAGGGCTTCTGCGAGGCTCTTTTCCTCTACGATGGAGGCCTTTTTGCCTTCAACGGTGCTAAAAAGCAGAGCGTGCTTGATCGCGAGTTTGTGGTTGATCTCCTCTTCCCACAATGCCTCCAGATTGACATCCTGTAGACGTGAAAACTCCATCACCTACTCCCCCTCCAAGATGGCCAAATTGCTTTTTGTTTTTTGTTTGATCCTTTGGCTTGCAGGATGGCTTCTATCGCCTTTTGGTGTACTCAGTGCACCCTTTTCAAGTCCTTTATACACATATTGGTTATAGCTATTTTGTACCTCTTCAAGCTCTGTCAATACGGCCTTGAGTCTTTGAAGATCCCCACTTTTTCTTACGATATAAGGCGTAAGATAGATGACGACGTTCTCCTCGCTTTGAGCATCAGAGTTGCTGCTAAAGAGAAGTTCTCCCACGATAGGAATATCGCCAAGTATCGGTATCTGTGATTTGCCCTTGCCTCCTGATCTCTTGATCAGTCCCCCAAGGATGATCGTCTCACCGTTATTGACAATGGCATTGGTGGTGACTTTTCTTTTTGTGGTGGTTGGTCTGTCTGCTGAGGCAGAAGATCCAGGCAGCACATCTTCTATCTCAGTAACCACTTCCAATGTCACCTGATTGTTACTGGAGAGACGCGGTTTGACCTTGAGGGTGATCCCTATATCCTCTCTGGAGTAGCTATTGATGATATTTCCTTGCCCCTGCGTGGACTGCTGCGCTTGTGTCAGAATGGACTGCGTCTGGCCTACATAGATCTCTGCTTCTTTGTTGTTGGTACAGAGGATGGAGGGTTCACTGAGGATATGTGCCGCACCGTTCTTTTCAAGCAGATCCACCTGTGCGCCAAGCGCAAAGACCTCGGAGATACCCGAATCAAATTCAAATGCTTTTTGTGTAGAGTAAATCGGGTTGCCGCTCTGATCGTATCCCTCAAAATTTTGTGTGTTCAAAAAGTTTAGAAGCGTTGGAGAGACCATCAAAGAGGAGGCTCCCATACTGGCTGCTGCAGAGAAAAGCCCCTGTGAGGTGATCGCCCCCCCTTCAAATCCGTAACGCATCCCTATCTGTGCAGCCAGGTTTTTGTTGATCTCCACAATACGCGCTTTGACATAGACCTGTACTTTAGGGATATCGATCTGATTGACGGTCTCTTGGATGTTTTTCATCTGCTCCGATGTTGCCAATATCACCAATGCATTTCTCTCGATATCTGAAACCACCATCGCTTTTTGCGGCCTCTTGCCTTGTTTCGTAGGTGTATCGGGTGTCATGTTGTTCATCTGCGAGATGAGCTGACTGAGGATCTTCTCCATCTCTTCTACGTTGGAGTTTTGAAGTCTTATGACATACATTTTCTGGGTGACACTTTCTCCTTTGATATCCAACTGCTTCACATACTTGATCATTTTTTCAATATTTTCTTGCTGCCCCACAAGAATGATAGAGTTCGTTGCTTCATCATGAAAAATATCCACAGTTTCACTTTCTATATCCTTGGGAAAGATCTTGGTTGCCATATTTTTCACATTATCAAAAATTTCTCTAGAAGATGCGTGTTCGAGTCGAATCACCACAGATTGCTTTTCCCCTCGTTTCTCAACAGCATTGATAATCTTGGATACAGAGGCTAATGTCCTCGGTTTTGCAGTGATTGCCAAAACATTATTTTCCTTAAAAGAAATCACTTCATCGCTTTTATCAAGCAAAGGTTTGATCTTTGCCCGCAGCACTGCAGCGTTTGAGCCTTTGAGCGGGAACATGACTGTTCTAAGTGTATCTCCCTCTATACTACTGCCAACTGGCACGCCTTCGCTGAGGGCGCCCTGACTCTTTACAACCTTATAAAAATCTCCCTGATCTACTATGGTATAACCTTTCCCCGATAGGATAGAGTTTGCTAAGGTAAAAAGCGAACTCTTTTTGATGGGTTTTGTCGTAATAAAGTTGATTTTCCCTTTGAGGTTGTCCTCTATCAAGATATTTTTCTGTGTGATTTTGGAAACCATCCGAACAAAGTCTTCCACTTCTAGGTCCCTAAAGTTTACCTCGACAGTCTCTTCCTCTTGCGCATAGAGTCCTGCTGAGGCGATCAACAGTGCGCCTAAAATGATTTTAGTGAACTTCATACTCTAACTCCATCTCTTTATTGTTTCTGATGATGACTAGTGTCATGTTGGCCATATTGTGAACTTCCTTAAAAATGCCAAAGGCAGCATTGTAGCTGTTGATCTTCTGCCCGTTGACAGATTGTATGATGTCGCCTTTTTGAAGGCCAAGTTTTGAAAAGTGGCTTCCTCTACGAATAAAGCTTATCTTGAAACCTGTCACAGTATCCCCCTTTTTCATATCCTGGATCCCGATATCCTTGAAGATATCATCCATATTGGTCGTATAGTGAGTCAGCAGTGAGCGATCGATAATCTTTCTATCCCCCACATCAACGATCTCTCCCAAAGGCATCACGCCTTGTGTGTTGTGAGCCTCTTTTGGACGCTTCACATCCAAGCCATGCACCGTTGTGATACTGCCTGTACCGCTGCTGCTTCTGTTGGGCTTGAGCAGTGTCACCCTATAGCGCTTCTCCTCTTTGGCAAATATGGCAAAATCACTCCCCGCTCCTTCCACCACAAAGCCGTTGATCGATTCGCCTCTTGATAAAACGCTCGTTTTCCCTTTATGTCGTACCGTCACCACAGTAGTATCCGAAGTACTATAGATGGCCAAAAGATCGATATCATCAATGCGAGCCTCAGGCACACTCTTTTGCTCTTTGAGTGGTTGGGGCTCTCTATGCGATGCGATCTTGACCCTGTAGTAGAGGTTTTTGATCTTCTGCTCTTCACTATATGCTACTCCTGTAGCGGGCAACCAAATCCATGCGACTACCACCCATAAAAACTTCACAACCAGCAAGGTCGCTACTATGAGCATCGCCTCTTTTATCCTCTCGGGCTTAAAAAGATGCCTCATAGATCCACCCTTCTTCCTCTTTTTTCAGCTTTGATCTAAGTAAGCCAAGATGCTTTACGTCAGAAAATTTCAGCTTGAGTTGATGCGCTTTTAACTCTACTGAGCCTTCGGCTTCTCCAAATGCTCCGTTGGCGCTGATGACCACCTTGAATGGACTGAACACACTGTGTGTCAGTATTGAGAGGTCGATCTGCCCTGGAGCGAACCTCTCAAGCGAACGCTCAAGAAGCACTCCCTTCAATGAGACTCTGTTGTAAAAAAGCAGTGTAAAGATCTCTATCTCTTCGAGGGTTGCGACCTTGATACCCTTGACATACACCGAAGGCTTTATGAGACTTAGAGCAAACCAACCTTCGCTGATCTTCTCGTAGCTGATGTTGATATCTTTCTTTGCTAACTCCTGCTCCAAACGATAATAAAGCGCCTCTTTGGGCATCATCACAACCACAGCTAGCCAGAATACGGCAATGAGGATTGCTCCTTTTTTTACCATGTGCACTTCAACTCCACATCATAAAGCGTATCCGCTTTTTTCACATCCAATAACTCTATCTTCACTCCCAGGTTTAAGAGTGTGTTGAGCAGAGTGTTGAACTCCTCGACACTCAGCCCCTGATAACTTGCAGTCACTTTTTTGCTTTTTTGACTCCATTTTACCTTGGAGGGGGCTACAGTTGTGTGCAACGCTTTTACTTTTTTATCCGCCTGCTTGTCATCCCATATCTCTTTGAGTGCCATCACCTCTTGTATGGTGGATACAGAATCTTGCAACACCTTCACCTGCTCCTCTTTTGTGCTGATCTGTCCCTCCTTAAACAAAAATGCAGCAACCATAAGCAGTAGAGAGACAGCCACGATCATTTCATTTTGATATCGCCTCAAATGCATAATCTCCCCTCCACTTTGATGCCCTCAGTACTCTTTTGAAAGGTAAAGTTCGCTTTTTTGGCTTGACTCTCTATCCGTCTGATGGCATTGGGCTCTTTGACGACATACGCTGCTTGAAAGCCTTTTTCATCCATGTAGAGTGCCTGCAACGCTACACCTTTGGAGACCATCTCCACAAGGACCTTGATCGTTTCACGTTTTTTTCTTTCCACCTCATCGATCTTTCGATACGTAGCAGCGATACTCTCTCTTGTATAGCGACTAGATAAAGAGGGGTTTGCTTCGATCAGGCTTTCAAGCTCCTGTGTTTTGGCTTTTGTATCTCCTCCATATCGTACCCCTTCAGCGATAAACAGTAGAGCAAAAAGGAGAAAGATAGCCGCAAAACCCAACGCCTCTTTCAGGCTCAAAAGCGAAGCATACGCGCTTTGTATCGCGATACCTTTTTTCGGGTTAGGCAGTTTCATCGTGGTATGGAGTGCTTCATCCTCGACTGCTGATCTTGGCACAAGCACCACCTTCTCATCCACAACCCCCAGTACCTCCTTATCGCTTAAGAGATAAGGTTCTCTAAAAAAATCGACAGCTTGTTGAGCAAAAAAAAGTTTTGAGATAGACTCTGGATAGAGGCCTTTACCCTGAAGAAACTCGATGATCTCCTCCAGACTGTAAGCGATAAATACCCACCGATCCCCCTCTTTATAGACAAAATACTCGTAGGTTCTTCCCTCTGGCACCATCCCCTCAAAGACAGAAGCAGCGATCCTTTTTGCCTGATAGGCAAACTTTAGAGGAAGGGTCTCTTTTTTGAGCGTATAAAATTGTGGGGTCAGCATCACATTGATCGGCTGCGTGCTCTCCATCTGCGGCATTGACCGATGGATCAATACAAGCCCTTTATTGTCTTCCAAGAAATTCAAAATGCTTCACCTCCCCTTCCCTATCCACAAACGAAAATCTATATCTTTCCTGCGCATACTCAAATCCTACTTCACATTGAGCATACTCTATAAAGTGCTTAGAAAATATCTGAGTATCATACTCCAACCCGTAGGTTGATGCAAACTGTGCCAAAGCACCATCGCCCACCTGCCACTCTTCCTTTGCGATCGCCATATCTACTTCAAACAACAGTGATACAAGCTCTGCAGAGATATGATCACTATCAATCACCTCTGCTTCAGGGACAAATGCAAAAAATCGATCCCAAGGTACCCCGCCAGCCCCAGGGTCATCTACTTGCATTTGATAGCGACTCAAAATGGATTTGAAGTGCTGAAACGATGCGATGCCTCTTTTTTGAGAGAGCCTACTTCGCTCTTTTTCGACAAATTTGCTCCCAACTCCTATCTCCTCAAGCAGCATTTCAAGTAACATTGCGGGATCTTTAAGCGCATACTCTACAGCAATCGCATCAAAAAGTTTTTGAGCCGTAGCATACTGGGGATACTTTTTGGTATCATGCTCCATTCCTAGCCAATTGATATTGACTCCTGCCAATACCGGTTTGCACGCTATGGCGATCGAAAACGCACCATCTTCGCTCATCAATGGAATCGGTGATTGATAAAGCGTACGAAAGAGCTGTTCTTTTTCTTTGAACGCTTTTAACCATTGTGCAATATCCGCATAATAAGTATTTGCCTGAAGTAGTGCTGCGGTGTTCCTGGAGTCTTTTTGTACGCTATCAAGCGCACCAAGCAATGTACCCATCATCACAGCAATGATCGTTATGGTAACTAGCGTAACAAGCAAGGCTATACCTCGACGCTGTCGGGTGGGGTGTGTTTTATCCATCTGCAAGCTCTATCAGGGTAAAATTCATTGATTCATTCATTGTGTTTAGCTATTATAGCCAAACAAATACGTCAAGGACTTAAACGCATGAAAAAAAGAAAAAACTTCAGAAAAGCCTTTTCCCTCATTGAACTGCTTATTGTCATTGCGATACTCGGTTTACTGGTTGGCATGGTAGCGCCCTCGCTCATGGACAGAGCAGACCAGGCCAAAAGAGACCAAGTATGTATCCAAATGGCTGAAATACACAAAGCGCTTGAGATGTTTAAACTTGACAATGGTGTGCTTCCCGATACAGAAGAAGGCATTGAAGCGTTGCTTGCAAACCCCGATCCAGAAAAATATCCAGGTTATAGTGTCAAACCTTATATGGAACGTCTTCCTAAAGATGCATGGAAACATCCTTTCATTTATATCAACCAAGAGGGTAGGGTTGAGTTGATCAGTTTTGGATCAGATAGAAAAGAGGGGGGTAAAGGGTTTGCAAGTGATATATTTTTCACTAAAGAGTGTCAAAAATAACTTGAATTTGATTTAAAAGATGAAAGGATCAAGAGGGGGATTTACACTGATCGAACTGATCATTGTCGTCTTGCTTATCTTGACGGTCTACTCCCTGGTGTTTACCTATGTTAAAAAAAATGGGGGAAACCCCCAAGCACTCTCTGCGTTAACTCTAAAATCTTCATTAATTGACTCTGGACAAATGATCGGTCATACTACTTTTTTATGTATCAATAGATGTACCTCCTGTTATATAAGACACGGTATCAATGAGGCATTTACTCTTTATAATGGACCCATACACCTCAAAGATACCATCGCCTATACCCTTGATGCATCTGATAGTATCTCCAAAATGGAATATGGACGTTATGAAGATCAACCCATCTGTCTTAAACTGGACTTTTATCCAAACGGAAGCAGCACGAAAGTGATCTTAGAAAATCCTGATGGGGTCTATTATCTTCCTTCTTTTTTTGGAAACCCTCAGCAAGTCAATACACTTGAAGAGGCCACATCTCTTTGGTTGGAAAACACCACACTACTCTCACATATTGGAGATTATTATTGAAACCAAAAACCTTATTGGCCTCTCACCATTCTGCATTTACATTGGTAGAAGTCATCATCTCTGTCGTCATCATCTCTGTGGTTATATTGGCTGTGATGGAAATCTCTTCTAGAACTCATAGTAGTGCCATCTATCTCTCAAAAAGAAACATCATCTCTTTTCAGGATTCTTACTTTATAAATGACAAAATAAACCAGTATCATAAAGGTACGACCAATGCGTACGACATGCTTTCTCCCGTTTTGATGATCTCAGAACAGAAAAGTAAAAAAATTTTGCGCACTATCTCCAGAGACATCACGATTGCTGATCCCATCATAGCGCACACATTTGGGGATACTGGTCCCAATACAACGATAGAAAAAGTGATTCTAAAAGACCACTATACATCAACGTATTTTCGGTTTAACCTGAGTGCACTTTAATCAACACAAGATAAAAAAGCTATAATACTTTCAATAATTCGCAAGGGTCAACAAGAGATGCTTTTCCAATACAAAGGATTTGATAGTACTGGCAAGAGGGTCAAAGGTACTCTCACCGCTGCCTCTAGCGATGAAGCAGCACAGAAGCTCCGTGTACAACAGATATATTATGAGTATTTGTCCCCTACACAGAAACTCTCCATGGAGGCTTTCTCCAAGAGAGTGATGCCTGGTGAACTTCTGAGTGCGTTTGCCAAAGAGCTCTCTTCTTACCTCAACTCAGGCATGACGGTACTCACAGCCATCAAGCTGCTAGAGAACCAGCATGAGGGAGAGAAGCGGTATGTCTCTTTTCTCAATTCGATCAAAACCATGATCGACGAGGGAAAATCGCTCTACAATGCGCTGCAAACCCAGAAGGTCTACACTATGCCCGATTTTTTCCTACAGAGTCTCAATGTCGCAGGCCAGAGTGGAAAAATGGTCGAGGTGCTTGTCAATATGGGAAACTTCTTCTCCGCACAGAACAAGGTCAAAAAGCAGGTGGGCAATGCCATGGTCTATCCTCTTTTTATCTTGATTGTCGCCATAGGGATGACCGGCTTCCTGATCTCTTTTGTCGTACCCAAGATCGTCGGTATCTTTGAAGACAATAACCAAGAGCTTCCCCCTATCACACAGTTCGTACTTGCGATCAGCAACTTTCTCACAGAACACTATGTGGCCATTTTGGTCGGCATGCTTTTGCTTGTGGCAGGACACAAGCTTGCCTACCGCTACTTTCTTCCTTTTCATCGGTTCGTGGACAGGATGTGGCTCAGTACCCCCGTGATAGGCACGCTTATCCAAAACCATGAGCTAGGACGTTTCTCTTATATCCTCTCACTGATGCTCAATTCGGGGGTCTCCTATGCCCATGCAGTGAAACTCTCCACCGCGACATTTGGAAATCTCGTCCTCAAGGAACTCTTTGAGGTAGCTTCAGGGAGGGTCATGGAGGGAAACAAGCTCTCCAATGCCCTACAGATGACCAAAGGGGTTAAGCCCAAACGTAACTTTATGCAGTCACTGGCACTAGGGGAAGAGTCAAGTGAAGTGGCGCATATCCTAAACAATATCTCAAAGCTCTACACTGAAGAGAACGAAGAGAGACTCAAGCTGCTTCTAAGCCTTTTGGAGCCGGCGATGATGCTCTTTATCGGGCTGATCGTCGGGGTCATCGTGGCTGCGATGCTTCTGCCAATCTTCAGTATGAGCCTTGGAGGAGCATAACAGATGGCTCAACCACTTTTAAAAACAGCTTTTTTATCCTTATTGCTTGATAGCCCAGTGAACGCCAATAGTATCGCAAAAACACTCTCTTTGGGAGTATCTACCCATACACCCAAGGGGCATGTCGGCTATGATATTTACAGCAAAGGATGAGGCTGAGGATTAAAGGAGGGTAACACCTGCTTTATCTCAAGGACAATAAGCCCTCTAAGATCTGTCCATAGATGAGGACTTCAACGAACCTTTCACTACTATCGTAAAGGATTTTTAATGCACACTCAACAGAAGAAACGCTTTAGAGCGATAAAGCAGAAAAAGAGACATAACCAAGAGGTAAAAAATGAAGCACGCCCATCCTTTGTCCACCCCTACGCCTCCCTGGGGAAGAAGATAAAAGCATTTATTACCGACAGCTTTATGCTTCTGATGCCCATTATGTATAGTGTCTTCTATCTGCTCATGGGGGGCAGAGAAGCCTTTGGGGAGCAGAGGATCGCAGGATGGATCGCCATCCTTGTCCCGTTGGTGATCGTACAGACACTCTTTTTGGCAAAAACCGCACAGACCCCGGGTTATCGCGCCTATGATCTTATGCTGATCGATGAGAGCAGCGGAGAGAAACCCTCTTTTTTCATCATACTCTTTAGAAACCTCTGTGCCATACTCTCCTTCTTCTCGATTATCGGATGGGTAATGATGTTTTTTAGAAAAGACCGAAAAACCCTGCATGATCTGCTAAGTCATACTGCGGTCATCACCAAACCATGACGCCTACCTATCCTCTTGGAAGCCTCTTTGCGCTGCTGATGAGTGGCTACTATTTCTTCTATTTTGCAGGGGTTGGCGTCTATGTCATCTTTACACCTAAAGTCCTCACCGAGCTTGGATATACGGCCTTTGAAGTGGGCATCATCTATATGGCTGCCCCCTTTATGCGTTTTTTGCTTCCTTTTGCTTTTCGTCACTTACTGGTATTGACACCGAAGATCTATATCCTTTCGCTTTTTTTCACGCTGCTTGCCTCACTGCTTTTTATCACCACTGCGCACTCCTTTTGGCTCTACCTGCTTGCCAATCTTTTTTTCGGAGCAGCTGTAGGCATCTCTCTGCCCTATGTGGAGACGATCGCCCTCTCCTCTTTGCAACAAAGTGATTACGGGAAAGTGCGTCTTTGGGGATCTCTTGGTTTTACGAGTATCGCACTTTGGCTCGGCCGTGTACTGGAGACACCCGAACAGGCATTTTACTACCTCTGCTCGGTAAGCTTTGTCACGCTGCTTTTTGGCGCGATACTGGTACGCTACGACCAGCCATCACACAACTCAATCGAATCTGACAAAAGTTTTTCACTCTCCAGATACTGGGCTTTCTGGCTCTCGGCTTTCCTGATGCAGGTTGGGTTTGGAGGGTTTTACAACTTCTTTACCATCTATGAGAGCGAACACGGCGTCTCACTTGAGATGATTAGCTGGATGTGGAGCTTTGGAGTCTTTTGCGAGATCGTCATGCTCTACTTTCAGGGACCTCTGCTACGGCGTAACCTGCTGCGTATTTTACAGTTTGCCATGCTGGTTACTGCATTGAGATGGACAATGCTCTGGCTCTATCCCGATTCACTACTCCTGACATTTGTTTCACAGTCGTTGCATGCGGTAAGCTTTGCGCTCTATCATACCGCTGCGATCACCTATGTCTATGCTCTCTATACCCAAAAGAAACTTGCCCAGCAGTTTTTTCTGGGGGTTGCATTTGGACTTGGCGGTTCAGTCGGGGCGCTTCTCTCTGGCAAGCTTTACGGCGAGCACCTCTTTTTGTATGAGGCGATGATCACGCTATTGGGTGTGGGAGCTCTGCTGATCCACCAAAAGCGCAAGGAGAGGGGTGTAACCGATGTATAAGATACCGGCTGTTATCTTTGCAGGAGGGAAGAGTTCTCGTATGGGAGAAGACAAGTCCCAGCTTGCTTTTTTGGGGTATCCCTCCCTCAGCGAGTACCAGTACCATCGTCTCAGCCAACTCTTTGAAAAGGTCTATCTCTCGGCAAAGTCCGACAAATTTTGTTTCGAGTGCCGTTTTGTCTCAGACAACTATGCCGTCCATTCACCATTGGCGGCACTGGTATCAGTCTTTGAAAACCTGGAACTTCCCGAGCTCTTTATCCTCAGTGTCGATGCACCTTTTGTCGACGAACAGGTGATAGGGAGACTGATGGAAGAGAGAAGCGAAGCGTATGATGTCATCGTAGCAGAAAGTCCCCATGGAAAGGAGCCACTCTGTGGTATCTACAGCCGCACCATTTTCCTAGAAGCGGCACAGATGCTTAAAAACGGCGATCACCGGCTTACAACATTGCTTCAAGCAGTAAAAACAAAATACGTGAAATTTGCAACCAATGAGCCGTTTTTGAACCTCAACTTTCCCGATGACTATCAAGAGGCTCTAGAACGACTCCTTTAACTCTTTTGCCAGATCGATCGCACATTGCTGCTCCTCGATCATCTTCACCATCAGTTTGCGTGAGAAGAACACAAACTTTTCAAAAAGCGAACTGTGGTATTTGTCTTTATGATGGATCAGCAGAAAGTCTCTTTTGCAGTCAAAGTTTTTCACAGGTACCTGGAACAGTTTACCGCTTTTGAGCTCCTCCTCCACAGAGATCTTGGAAAGGCAAGTAAGACAGGAGCGGTTGTTGAGCATACTCTTGATTGATTCGGTATGCCCAAGCTCCAAAAAGATATTGAGCGCATCCACCTTCTCTTTGATATAATCAAGAAAAACCTCACGTGTCCCAGAACCCGGTTCTCTGAGTATCCAGCGCTCATTGGCAATCTCATCGATAAAGACAGGTTTTTGAGAAAGTGCCTTGTCCGCTGTCACTACGATAAGTTCATCCACGCCGATCTTCTCCTTAACGATATCCGATCCCTGGACAAACCCCTCTACAAAAGCTATATCGATCGTCCCCTCCTCGATCATACGGGCGATCTCTTGGGTGTTACCCTCTTTGAGCGTGATCTTGACATCGGGATAGGCACGCATGTAGCTGCAGATGATCGAAGGCATCAGATAATCCACGATCGTTGTACTTGCACCTACCCGAACGATCCCTTTGTTCTCAAAGTTCTTGAACTCAAACTCTATATCCGAGAGCTTTCGGTAGATAGGTTCTATCTCTTTATAGAAAGCTCTTCCCACTTCATTGAGCACCAGCTTTTTATTGATGCGGTCAAAAACCGGCCGCCCCAAAATATGCTCCAGCTCTTTGATAGACATAGAGATCGCCGATTGGCTAAGATCCATCGCTTTGGCCACATGAGTCAGACGCCCCGAAGCCACCACGTTGATAAAGATCTCCATCTGTCGCAGTGTGATTTTCATCATTAATTTCCCTTATAATATCAATAATTGATACTATTTAAAGTTTCATTCAATTTTATTGATTTTTAAAGTATACCTAAATATCAATATAACTTTATTGATAATAAAAAATTATCAAGGTAACTTATGGTTTTTTCTGCCAAAACAAAAAAGATACGATAAGCGGTATCCCCCTTTTCGTGCTCTTTGCTGCTACTGCGACCTATATCTCAGGCTTTCTTGCGATGCAACACTAGGGATCTATCTAAACTACAAAAAAGGGAGATGCAGGCAAGAAAGTCAAACTGCTCATCCCTTGGTTTGCTGTCTACTTCATCGGTGCAGCAGGCTTCAACTAGCTCAGCGCGAACGGATAATACTATCTTCTTCTCCTGTAACTCAATGCTTCAAGCATATCCCCTCTCTCTATCATTGCATGTCCGTTTAGGTCGGCGATAGTACGTGCCACCTTTTTGATCGAAGCGATAGAACGGTGGGAGAGCGCAAAGCGCCGGATCGCACCCTCAAGTATACCTGAAGCCGCATTATCCAGTCTACAGTACGTCTCTATCTCCTCTTCGCTCAATTTTCCGTTGAGACGTTCCTGCCCGCGCTCCTTTTGCATCCTGAAGGCTTTGAGGACAGCCTCGTGCATCTGCGAGGAAGTGATATCACTCCTATCTTCACTGCTCACCTCCTGCATCACCACAAAAAGATCTATCCGGTCTAAAAAGGGATCAGAGAGCTTGTTTTGGTATCTTTTGATCTCGATCTCCGAACAGCGGCATGCTTTGGTTTTGGAGAGGAGGTTGCCGCATGGGCAGGGATTTTGCGCCGCAACGAACATGATATCGGCTTCATATTCGATCTTGGCATTGACCCGGGCGATATGTACTTTCCTGTCCTGTAGCGGTTCTCTCAGTGCCTCCAGTACCTGCTTACTAAAGTGCGGCAGCTCATCAAAAAAGAGTATCCCATGGTTTGCTAACGCCACTTCGCCTATCTTTGCCTGCGTCGAACCACCGCCAAACACGGAGGCGGAAGTGGCTGTATGGTGCGGGGCCCTGATCGGCCTGATCGCAGAGAAATTCGGCGTGATGCCATCAAGAAACTGATGTTTGGCGATGGAGAGGATCTCCTCTTCCGTCAATGGAGGAAGTATGTCCTTGAGCCTTTTTGCGATCATACTCTTGCCACATCCCGGACTCCCCTCCATCAGAAAATTATGCATGCCAGCCGCAGCGATCACTGATGCTCGTTTGGCGATCCCCTGCCCTTTCACATCGCCAAAATCATGTAGATATTTTTTTTCATAGTAATACTCTACTCCTCCTAAGGGAAGTTTTTGGCTGTGATAATCAAATCGCTGCGTATTGGCCGCAAAAGCCCCCTCATGAAAAAGCGTGATCGCCTCATCGAGCGTCTCTACAGTGATGAACTCTACACCGGAGATATGAGAAAGGTGCATAATCGCCTCTTTGGGTACAATCGCCCGCTTGATCAGGCGCTGCTCCTTGAGCGACAAGATCAATGGGAAAAGCATCGAACTGGTTTTGACTCTCCCATCCAGCCCCAGTTCGCCAAAGACAAAGAGTCCCTCTTCCTGGATATCTCTTTTATGCAGCGCAATGAGTAAGGCGATCGCAAGATCGATATGTGTCCCTTTTTTGGAGATATCAGAAGGACTGAGATTGACCGTAATTTTGAGCGGCGGAAAGGTAAAGCCATTGGTCATAAGTGCTGCTTTTGAGCGCTCTTTTGCCTCCTGAATGTCACTTGAAGCCAAGCCAACCACCGAAAATCCAGGAAGCCCTTTGGTAAAGGTCGCCTCTACTTCTATCACCTGTGCATTCACCCCCTCTAATGTTGCGCAGGTCAGTCGGTTAACTATCGCTTCTTTTTTTGCTTCAGTTTTAGGTGGAGTACCACTATCTACTTGTGCATTCATAGACTAAGTATGGCATATATTGAACGAAGGCTTCAAAAAGATGTCATATTGTCATATTTATTCACACATTTTCTGATGATACTACCGAAAATGTGTACTATAATACGTTTTAGATTGTATCATAAAGGAGAGGATTTGAACTATATTCAAGAGGCCATGGAGATTGCGAGAAGAAGCAACTGCCAGGGGGATACGACGTTTTTTCAGGCGATTGAAGAGGTGCTTACCTCTATCGAGCCTTTCATCAAAAAAAACCCAGGATACCTTGAGCACAATATCATCGAACGGATCATCCACCCCAACAGAGAGATCCGCTTCAAGATCGAATGGCTTGATGATAAAAACCATATCCATGTCAACAATGGCTACCGTATCCAGTTTAACAACGCACTTGGCCCCTACAAAGGTGGTGTACGGTTCCATCCATCGGTCAATCCCGATATCCTAAAATTTCTTGCCTTTGAGCAGATCTTCAAAAATGCGATTACCGGACTACATATCGGTGGGGCAAAAGGCGGTGCTGATTTTGATCCCAAAGGGAAAAGCGACCAGGAGATCATGAAGTTCTGCCAGGCCTTTATGACAGCCTTCTACAACAGTATCGGGGAGGATATCGATATCCTGGGGGGAGACATCGGCGTAGGGGAGCGTGAAGTGGGCTACCTCTTTGGTCAGTATAAAATGCTTACCAACAGCTATGACAGCATTATCACCTCAAAGCCTATAGCACTGGGCGGCAGCGAGGGAAGGATCTCCGCTACGGGGTATGGCCTTGTCTACTTTACACAGACGCTTCTTGAGGATATGGGCGAAACACTCAAAGGAAAGATCTGCACGATCAGCGGCAGCGGCAATGTAGCGATCCATGCGATCGAAAAGCTATATGATATCGGTGCGATCCCCGTGACCTGTTCTGACTCGAAAGGAGCGATCCATGACCCCAATGGTATCGACCTCGCTCTACTCAAGCAGATCAAGCTCAAACAGCGTGCTTCTTTGGAGCGTTATGCTGAAGAGAAAAAAACAGCCACCTATGTCAAAAGAGAAGCATATCAAGGGGGGAGCTATGTTTGGGATATCCCCTGTTTTGCTGCTTTTCCTTGCGCAACGCAAAACGAACTTGGAGAGGAGAGCGCAATGAAGCTCATAGACAATGATGTGAAGATCATCGCCGAGGGGGCCAATATGCCTACCACTACGCGGGGCATCGAACTCTTTGCAAAGCACAATATTCTCTTTGCCCCAGCAAAAGCTGCCAACGCAGGAGGTGTCGCGGTCTCCGTACTTGAGATGAGCCAAAACAGTGCATTTAACTACTGGAGTTCCAAAGAGATCGACTTGAAGCTTCAAAAGATCATGTCAAAGATCTACAAAGATATCAAAAAAGTCTGTGATGCGTATCACCTCGATATGGACCTGGTTGCTGGAGCCAATATCCTCGGGTTTACACGCGTCGCAAAAGCCATGGTCGCTCAGGGAGTATAAATTCGAGAGTAAGTCGTAGAGCGTAATTTTGGTAAGCATTTAGCAACTCTCCCTTACCTGCTACTTGCCCCTACTCTCTTCTGCCTATCAGGAGGTTTTCTGGCGTTTTTTCCACTCTTTCTCAAAACGTTTTCGTTTTGTAAAGGAGAGCTTTTCGACAAACACCTTTCCGTCAAGGTGATCCATCTCATGCTGCATTGCGATAGCCAGAAAACCATCATCCTCTATCGTTTGCGATTGTCCGTGTCTGTCAAAGTATTCCACTTTGACATATTTGTAACGCTCTACTTCCTCATAGTATCCCGGAACAGAAAGGCACCCCTCCTGGTATTTTGTAGTGCCGTTTCTTTCGATGATCACCGGGTTGATCATCTCCAGGGTATTCTCTTTACGCTGGGCATCGTTCTCGTCTGGCTCATTGATGATCAGTACCCTCTGATCAACACCAACTTGTATCGCCGCAAGTCCCACACCATTGCTTTGAACCATTGTATCATACATGTCATCCAACAGATCATGCAACGCACCATTAAACTCCTCCACCTCTCTGGAGACGAGTTTCAACCTCTTGTCTGGATATATCACTATCTCTCTTATCATATCTGCTTCTTATGAAAAACTTTTTTCCAGGACTTTATCGATAAGACCATACTCTACCGCCTCTTGCGAAGACATGAAGAAATCTCTATCTGTATCTTTTTCGATCTTTTTGAGCGTTTTTCCTGTCTGTTTTGCCAGAATCTCATTGAGCGTATCCTTCAATCTCTGGATCTCTTTTGCCTGGATCTGAATATCTGTCGACTGCCCCCGTGCCCCACCCAGAGGCTGGTGGATCATAATACGTGCATGAGGCAATGCATAGCGTTTACCCGGAGTTCCTGAAGAGAGCAGAAAAGCACCCATGGATGCAGCCTGTCCCATGCAGATAGTGACTACATCAGGCTTGATATAGTTCATCGTATCAAAGATCGACATCCCCGCTGTGATCACACCACCTGGTGAATTGATATAAAAATAGATCTCTTTGTCAGGGTCCTGCGCTTCCAGGAAAAGCATCTGTGCAACGATCGTAGAGGCTACAGCATCGTTTACCTCCCCGCTGAGCATAATGATACGGTCCTTCAGCAAGCGCGAATAGATATCATAGGATCTTTCACCTCTACCGGTCTGTTCTACAACATATGGAATATAACTCATTTGGTCACCTTTGTGTAAGTATATAGTAAATATAGTACTAAAAAACTAGTTAAATATGCACTAGATTTATTACTAGAAAAAAGAGATAGGGAGCAGAAAATAGCAGATAGTAGAGCGAGTAAGCAGTGACAAAATGCTTTTGTTTGACAAAAGGCTGCTTTTGGCAACCCTGTCTTATCTACTATCTGCTCCTCGCTATTGACTATTGAAATTAGTCATCCAGTCCGAGAAGTTTTCCGAAGAGCTTATCTTCGATCATTCCCATCTTGATCGCCGGAAGAAGATTGTGCTCTTCATAGTACTTGATGATCGCCTGCGGATCCTGCCCTGACATCATCGCTTCATAGTAAAGCGCCTGGGATACCTCCTGGTCTCCCACAGTGACACCCTCTTTTCTCGCAAGTGCGTCTACGATGAATGTGGCCCTAACACTTGCTTCAGCATCGGCTCTTACCTCGTCACGGAGTGCTTCTATCTTTTTAGGGTTCTTTTTATACTCGTTAAGCTCCTCTTCGCTCATCTCCTGAGCTCTTTGGTTGATCTTGGCATCAATCTCCTGCTCCACGACGTTGCGCGGCAATGCAAAGTCGAACTTCTCTACTAGTGCCTCGACGATTTTCGGCTTGAGCTCACTGTGGTATAGTTTGGAGACCTCTTCTCTTTCAAGCTGATTTCTGATTCTCTCTTTGAGTGTTTCGACTGTCGCACCCTCTTCTGTGCCAAGAAGTTTCTGTGCCACTTCATCAGTCAACTCTTCAGGTACCTGCTCCTGGATCTCATGGAGTGTGACTTTGAACTCTGCTTCTTTCCCTGCAAGGTCAGCAGAATGGTAGTCTTCAGGGAAAGTCACCTTGATCACTCTCTCCTCCTCATACTTCATACCAACGATCTGATCCTCAAATCCAGGGATAAACTGGCCTGAACCAATCTTGAGGTTAAACTTCTCTGCTTTCCCGCCTGCGAATGCTTCACCGTCAAGGAAACCTTCAAAGTCTATCAGGGTCATATCGCCCTCTTTGACCATTCTTTTTCTCTTGATCTTTACCCAAGGTGCTTGCTGGGTAAGGATCTCCTCGATCTTTTCATCGATCGCCTTTTCGTCGGCTTTGGGTTTTTCAAATTTCGGCATGAGCTCCTTGTAGCCTTCTGCTTCAAATGTAGGTCTCAATGAGATTTCGATCTCTACTTCGATCTCATTCTCACCCTTTTCGTACTTTTTGAAACCCGGTTGACCGATCATATCCGCTGCAGCGATCTTAGCCTCTTTAAGCCCTGCATCAATGAACTCTCTAAGCGCTTCGCCTTCTGCATCCTGCTGAAGTTTTTCGCCGTGCATATTTTTGACTACGGATACCGGCACTTTACCTGGTCTAAATCCGTCTACCTTTACCTGCTTTGCTGCCTCTTTTGCCAGCTTATCCACATTTTTTTCGATCTGTGTATTGTCGATTTTGCCTGAAATGATCGCATTGGCATCATCCACTTTTTTTACTGTAATGTTCATTACATTCCTTTGTTTGGGTACTAAAATTCTAGGATTTTATCTAAAAAACGATAAAAAAATAAATAGACAGGTCAAAAACGCATTGTTTAACATCCTTTCTGTTCCAACACTTGCAGGTATCTTTTTATCCTCAATGTACAAAAACCTATCTTCACTTGATCTTTCTTGCATGACTGCCCTCATGCTTCGCTAGATATCATGCGCATCGACATGCCAAGCGATCATCTCTATGGCTCTTTACTTTTGAGCCCGAGGCTCAGCCAAATCGACACAAGCAGTAGAAAAACCGTGATCAAGTAGATCATCATGTAGCTCTCCAGTAAGTTCAGCAGCAATCCTCCGACTATGGGGAAGAAAAGCCCAAGTGAGGTGATGTTGACCTGTAGTGCTGCATAGACAGGCCTTTTCTCTTCAGGTGCGATCTCGATCACCAGATTCATTTCACTGATCTTAAATCCGTCAAATGCCACACCAAAAAGAAAAAAGATTACTAAATAACTTGCCAAAGATCCTGCAAAGAGTGCGATCACAAAGGCCAGAAGCATCAAAGAGAGACTGAATGTAAGCATCAGCTCATAGTGATGCAGCCTTCTCCATAGGAACATGCTTCCTGTGATACTTCCTACCATCTGCAGTGTGATAAAACCACCCAGCATCCACCCCGTCAAAGTGTGTGTAGCGTTGGCATTTAGGATCACAAAAGGCATCGCTAGAAAGTAGCTGTACCCCAGAAGGATCACAAAAATCTGCGCTCTTAGACGCTTATCACCTTTAAGTATCTTCCCTGCATTGGCCACAAATGATCTAAAATGCTTCTCTTTGAGAGAGACATGCTCTTTGGGAGGTTCGCTGATCGTCCCGAAAGCGACAAAACCGATCGCCATAAAAAGACTGCTGAGGATAAAAAGTGCAGCATAATTGTAGGGCGCTTCATACCAGGTGAGCACATACCCTGCCACGCCACCGCTGATGATCGATGCGATTGCCCCTGCGATCTGGCGGTTTGCCATCGTTTTGCCTCGGTACTTCCGGCTGAAGAGTTTTGCCTGAAGCTCTTTGAAGTAGATCGCACCAAATCCTGCACTGAAGGAGAAGAAAAAGAGTCCAAGTCCAATAAAGAAAAGCGTCAATCTAGGCTTTTCATCACCCAAGAAGAGGATACTCACCCCGATCATCAGCCAGCTTAAAAAGCGGAAGAAAAAGACCTTTCTCAGATAGGGCAGAACGTGCACATAGGCCTGCGCATGAAACGCGGCATAGAGCTGCACCACTACCGCTCCACCGCGAAGCAGTGAAGCGAAGATGCCTACGATCAGTGCACTGTCACTGAAGTGGTGTATCATCAGAGGAAGGATGGTCGAGGGTTCTGCGATCGTTACCCCCAAAGCCAAAAAAAAGGCATGCAGGACATTTTTGGCATTGTTTTTGGGATCATCAAGTCGAAATATCACTGCTGCACAAACCGATCATCTGACTGCTTCTTGCTCACTTCCTCTTTGGAGGCCTTCATCCATCCCGATCTCGCTTCCCCTTCCGCCTTACCAGCATTCTCGATGTAAGGCTTGATATCCAAAAGTGGTGTATCGTCCTGCACATCCACGCCTTTGATCGTGACGATATTTCCATCTACACCGACAGGCTCTACCACGAAGAACCTCGGGCTGCTATGACGCATCAGTGTTCCCGCGGGAAACCCCCCTCTTGGAGTGTGAGTTTTATCGTTGAAAGGGACCACACTAAGCTTCGGTTCTCTCCTCTTATGAAAGCAATAGACCAGATTAAGGGGAGAGAAACCCTCAAAGTCCTTCAGTCTCTCCTCATATGCTCTATCGAACTCGATCGTGACATAGACATCTTTGGCTCCTTTGGGCTGCGCAGGTATAGAGACAAGTTCGCAAAGGGGCGAACGCATCGTAGCGACGGGTTTCAACGCAAACATCACGATGAAGCCGTCATGAGAGACTGGACGGCACACTCAACCTTTTCGGGTATATCTTTTCCTTGCAGATCCATAAAATCTATCTGAATCACATAGATCCTCTCTTTGCCTACCAATACTTTGAAATGCAGATACCCCGCATAGCGTTTACTCTCTTTGGTTTTTTTGCCCGGATCATCCTTGTCGTTTTCATAGACAAAGTAGTCGATGGTGACCGGGGTAGTGCTTTGAGCTTGGGGATCCTTATACGCAGCCAAAGCATTTACAAGCATAGCATCAACCTCTTTCATCTCCACATATTCAAAGAGTTTGCTCTTCATATACTGCGCTTTTTTCGCATGGGAGAGAAGTTCAAACTCCCCCTTCTGCAAGGCACGCTGCACCTCTTTGATCAGAGCTTGGTCATACACATGCTCAAAGACCGTGCTCTTTTTGTGGCACTCTAGACGCACACTTTTACTGCTCTTTTTGGCAGTACGATCAACGCCTACTTTCACCAGCAACACAACAAGGGCAAAGACCAGTATCGCTGCAATATATCTCTTCATCACTTCCCTTATCAATGCACAGAGCAGGTTCCGTTTCCGCTGCTCTTTTCCAGTTTTCCCGCAAGCAGGAGCTCAACGGACTTCTCCACGGTAGGACTCGTCTGGTCAACATAGAGATCAAGGCCCGCTTTGGCAAATCCTTCCGCGGGCGAACCGCCGATACCGCTGACCACCAGCGCATCAGGATTGAGCGCCATGATATTCGCTACCGCATTGCCGCAGGCTCCTCCGCTGTGACCGGGGTTCGAGACACACTCGACATCGGTGATCTTTCCCGCTTCGAGCGTAATGATGGTATAGTATTTGGCTTTACCAAAATGCGCACCTCTTTGACTTAGATAACCCATATTTTCATCTGTGGGGAATACTACTCTCATCTTTTCTCCTTCTTTTTTTTGAAGTATTGCCAGATACTCTGTGTATCTCAGTGGTGATGCCCATGCCCATGCCCATGCTCATGTTCATGTTCATGATGGTGATGGTCATCATGGGAGTGTCTCCCCTCGTGATGTTTGATGATCTCCTGCATTTTCGCATCATCGAGCATTTCAAGTTCACCCTCTGCGAACTTTTGAATAAGGTCGTTAAGAAGGATCCTCTCAAAACCGCTGTGATAGATCTTCATGCCGCCATGCGACCGTATCATCTGATAGGGAGAGATTCCCATCTCCTGCATAATGACTGTATCGACACCTTCATCTATAAACCAACGGATCACAGCCTGTCCTCCCTGTGCGGGATTGGCTTTGATCTCTACTCTCCCTTGCTCTACAAAAGCAAACCATTTTGCTTTTCCGAAAAGCGGTGCAACCGCAGGGTTCTCTCTGTTTGTCTTTACAGGTATCGCTATTTTCATTTTTTTTCCTCATAATGTTCTGTCATCATTACCAATGCTTTTTGGTGTAAAAGCACATCAGCCACTTTTTTGTGGGCCCGCTCTATGATCCTTGAGAATGTCGTTCTGGAGATACCCATGCGGTTGGCACACTCCTGCTGATAGAGTCCCTCGAAGTCACTAAGACGGATCGCCTCCATCTCATCTTCATCCAAAGCGACACGCTCTAGAAACCTTCCCTGTACCCCACACGGCTTAAAGCAGACGTGTGAATGGTCTCCTGAAATGGTACGTTCAACTCTTTTTTTTCTCAAGATCATTCTTACTTATGGGCACCTCTAAACACTCTAGCCACCTTCAGCGATAGAGAGAAGTGCACTTTTCAAGGCGACGCTTTGAAGCCCTAGCCCAAGCTAAAGCAAAAGAGGCTAACGCTAAAGTGTGGACTTCTCTCCATCGCCCTGCGGGAGGGTTCAAAAAAGCGATATGGCATCAAACGTTTTATCACCGTAGCTACGGCTACGCTTCAAAAAAGTTTGATACCATCTCCTCTTTTTTGACTCCTTCTGAAGGTAACGAGTGTTTTTAGAAGTGCCTTTATTATTACAAATAGTATCAATGTTATATTAGCGAACATATGTTCGCTTGTCAAGAGTTTCGGATAACATGATTCATGCTATAATGGCGCATGAAAAATCTCCACCGCACTATCCATCGCTGGTACCAGTCCTACGGCCGCCGTACGCTCCCTTGGAGAAATACCGATGAACCCTACTATATCTACCTCAGCGAGGTGATGTTACAGCAGACACAGGTCAAAACGGTACTTGAGCGGTACTATTTTCCTTTTATCGAGCGTTTTCCTACCCTCAAAGCGCTAGGTGAAGCGGAACTTGGCGAGGTGCTCAAAGCATGGGAGGGGCTAGGGTACTATACCAGAGCAAAAAACCTGCACAAAAGTGCGACCCTTGTAAGTGAACTTCCTACCGATATCGATGCACTGATCCAGCTTCCTGGCATCGGCAAAAACACCGCCCATGCGATCGCTGCCTTTGCATTTAGGCAACCTGTCCCGATCATGGAAGCCAATGTCAAACGCATCCTCTGCCGTCTTTACAGACTTGAAAATCCTACGCAGAAGGAACTTTGGGAGTATGCCTACGGGCTACTAGATCAAGACAACGCTTTTGACTATAACCAAGCGATGATGGATATCGGAGCGTTGGTCTGTCTTCCAAAAAATCCAGCGTGTGATCGCTGTCCACTAGAGCGTATCTGTGAGGGAAAAGATGATCCCTTGCGCTATCCTGCGAAGCAAAAACGCAGCGTTCGCCTGCGCGAAGAACACATCGTGATCTATCGCTATCATGACCGCATTTTTCTCCACCAAAGAAGCGGAAAGTTTCTGCATGGACTCTGGGGCTTTGAAAGTACGAAAGTGCCTCCGTGCACTGCAGCGTATCTAGGCGAAGTATCGCACACCTATACGCACTTCAAACTCACCTGCAAAGTCTACCTCTATGATGAGGAGACCCCTAAACAAAAACACTATTTTACTTTAGATGAGATCAGCGAACTAGCGATCTCCAAGGTAGATGAGAAGATACTTGTACTGCTAAAAAGAAGCAAGAGACCCTGTTGGGTCTCTTTTTAAACAGATCGATTTATCTGCCTTGTTCTAGCATCTTTAGTATCGGAAGTATCTCTTGTGTTTTGTCCTTGCCATTGATCTTGAGTGTTTTGGGCTTATACTCTAGATGCGTCGAGTAGGCACCGTTTTCAAAACGCATCATCCCCTGCATGACAGCCAACTCAAATCCCATTTTAGCCTGCTGCTGCTCTTGAGGTGATTGTATTAGCGCAAAATGTTTTTCATTGATATTGAGATCAACTTCTAAAGCAAGATACTCCAAAGGTTTTGTCAGGAGGTACGCGACCATCTCTTCGAGTTCTCCTTGCAGTGTCTCCCCTACATATCCTGCTGAGAAACGCATCTTGGACTTGGCGTTCTCTTTGGTTGTAAAATCTAGCGCTGCGCTTATTGTGGTTCTCTCTTTTACCAATAGTGCCTTTAGTGCCTCTGTTGTTAAGTGCATAAAATCCTCTTGTGCCGCTTCGGCCTGCTTGAGTACCGCTTCAGCCTCATCAGGATCCATCTGTATGAACATACTAAATACCGCATCCGCCATCTGCTGCTGTTTTTGGCCGATCTCTTCTAGTCTCTTCAGTACTTCTGGGCTTAAGCCATCCAATCTCATTGAAAAATTCACCTGCCTAGCCATATCCTCAGCTGTCAGCTGAAGCTGTTCAAACCCCTCCTGGTTCAATTGCATAGTGATGGCTGCCGCGAGGAAGTCATCCTCTTCACGTTCGGTTTTTATATTTACAGCAAAGTCCATCTCTACGGGTTTGGGCAGCTCCTCAAGCTCCATACTTACTTTTGCTATTTTGAACGCTACGTCACCCAAAAGGTACTTCCCGCCAAACCTCTCTTTCATATCTATATGCAACGTGGTATCTTTGATCATCGCAGTGTTGCCCTTCCCCTCTACTGCTATCTTTGGCAGTGTGATATCAAGAGCACCAAGCAGTGTCTGTGTATCGACCACTCCACTGCCAACAAGTGGCGCTATCTCAAGCTTTTCATCATCATCTGCAAGCGTGAGCGCATTGGAGTGTAGAGTTATTTTGAGTGTCTTATCAAAACAGAGCACCTCTGTATGATGAAGTGTAATATCTTCTGGCATTGCTTTTAAAAGATCTTCTTTGAGCGCTTCATCCAATAGCTCGCTTGCTTTCATCTGGCCTGTGAACTTTGCAAATCCGATACCCAACCCGTCTCTGTAAAAGATCGGCCCATGCTCTGCCTTAAACTCTACAGCAATAGGCAGCTTGATCAATTCTGCATAAAGATCTGTTATTGCCTTACCGAAACGCTCTTTATCTAGATGAACCTCAAGCGTGACGTCCGAGGTAAAGAAACTGCTCTTTACCTCTGCTTTGTAGTGTACGCCCTCGGATGCATACAAGGCATTGACACTCTCTATGTAGTGATCAAGCTCACCCTTCAATGCACTAGAGATATAGGCTGTGGCACCCAACCATCCAAGCACCAAAACACCAATGACTGTCGCTATTTTTTTCATGAAATAACCCCTTTTGTAAAATATTCCGTTATTTTATCGCACTACACCCTATAGCGAGTTAAATAGTAATTTTGATACAATACGTTCAAGATAAATCATGAAAGAAATAAGAAGATGAACAGACAAGAAGAATTTGAACAGGCGGTTACCAAAGTACTTGAACTGATCGGGGAAGACCCCCAAAGAGAAGGGCTCATCAAGACACCTGCACGTGTCGCAAAAGCCCTGGATTTTCTGACCGAAGGGTATCATCAGGACCCCAAAGAGATACTCTCCCAAGCACTCTTTACCTCAAGCAACGATGAGATGGTGCTGGTACGCGATATTGAGTTTTACTCGATGTGTGAACACCATATACTTCCGATCATCGGGCGTGCACATGTGGCTTATATCCCCAACGGAAAAGTCGTAGGGCTCTCTAAAATTCCACGCATTGTCAATGTCTTTGCTCGACGTCTACAGATCCAAGAGCAGATGACTGAACAGATCGCCGATGCGATCAGCGAGACGATCAACCCCAAAGGGGTGGCTGTCGTACTGCATGCTAGACATATGTGTATGGAGATGAGAGGTGTTGAGAAGATCAATTCGACAACAGTCTCTTCAGCACTTCGTGGACTCTTCAAGAGTGATGAGCGTACAAGAAACGAGTTTTATAACCTGATCAACACCCATACCCCCTCAAACTTCTGAGAAAACCCGACAGAACACAACACTCCAGTGAAAAGAGGTGCAGTGTATGGCCTTTAAGCGGTCGCGTCTCCATCTCTCTTGGGGTATCACATTTTCACACTTTTCAAAACACTGATAGGGTTATCTCTACCTTAATTAAGGGAAACTAACCGTTCAGGGAGTATAATTGTCTCTTTTGTCTCTTGATTTTATGTTACTTTAAGAAAAAGAGCGTACTATTAGGGAAACCAATTAGGACAATTTTAGTCTGAATTAAAATTGAATATCGTTTTCACGAGAAAAGATTGACAACACTCGTAAAAATGGAGGAGAAAACTATGAGAGTCTATCTAGACAACAATGCTACAACCCTGGTTGATCCGCATGTATTTGCAGAGATGGAACCCTACTTCGTGCAAAAGTACGGAAATCCAAACTCCCTTCACTCTTTTGCAAGTGAAACACATCCTGGCCTCAAAGATGCCATGGAGAAGATCTATGCAGGTATCCATGCACCCAAAGAGGACAGTGTCGTGATCACTTCCTGTGCGACAGAGAGTAACAACTGGGTACTCAAAAGCATCTATTTTGAGTACATCCTTACAGGACGGAAAAATCATATCATTGTCTCAGAAGTAGAGCACCCCTCAGTCATCGCCACTGCAAAGTTCATTGAGAGTATGGGATGTAAAGTCACCTATCTGCCGATCAATCATGAAGGCCTTGTCGATCCTCAGACAGTAAGAGAGAGTATCACCAGCAAGACTGCATTGGTCTCTGTCATGTGGGCAAACAATGAAACCGGTGCGATCTTTCCTGTTGAAGAGATCGGAGCGATCTGTGCCGAACATAATGTGCTTTTCCATACAGATGCTACACAGGCGATCGGCAAGATCCCGGTGGATGTGCAGAGTTTCAATGTAGACTACCTGACATTCTCTGCACACAAGTTTCACGGCCCCAAAGGTGTCGGCGGGCTCTACATGAAGAGAGGAAGAGAACTCTCTCCGCTGCTTCACGGGGGTTCACAGATGGGCGGATACCGTTCTGGCACACTCAATGTACCTGGTATTGTAGGTATGGGTAAAGCGATGGAACAGACGATCGATGCACTTGATTTTGAGATGACTGAGGTTAGACAGATGAGAGATGCGTTCGAGGATGAACTGCTCAAGATCCCTGACACATTCGTTGTGACTCCAAGAGAAAAAAGAACGCCCAACACCCTCCTGATCTCGTTTAGAGGGATCGAAGGGGAGTCAATGCTTTGGGATCTTAACCGCGCGGGGATCGGTGCAAGTACCGGAAGTGCTTGTGCAAGCGAAGACCTTGAGTCCAATCCGGTCATGGAAGCGATCGGCGCCGATGCGGATCTCGCGCATACTGCGGTGAGATTTTCACTCAGCCGATACACCACACAAGAAGAGCTTGACTATACCATAGAGGTCGTAAAAAAAGCGGTAGAGAGGCTCAGAGGGATCTCAAGCTCCTACGCTTATGCGCCAGAAGGCCACAAAAGCGGCCTGGATACACATCACTAAGCATATAAATAGATTATAAAGCACACATAAAGGATAGATCATGGGTATGGATAGTTTGATCGGCGGTACCATCTGGGATGAGTACAGCCAAAAAGTAACCGACTTGATGAACAACCCACAAAACATGGGTGAGATCACAAAAGAACAGGCAGCACAGATGGGTGCAGAACTCATTGTAGCGGATTTTGGTGCGGAGAGCTGTGGAGATGCGGTACGTCTCTACTGGGCCGTTGACCCCAAAACGGATACGATCAAAGAAGCAAAGTTCAAAAGTTTTGGTTGTGGTACAGCGATCGCAAGTTCAGATACAATGGTAGAGCTTTGCAAAGGGAGAACTGTTGATGAAGCAGTAAAGATCACCAACATCGATGTGGAAAAAGCAATGCGCGACACACCTGATGTTCCTGCTGTTCCACCTCAGAAGATGCACTGTTCGGTCATGGCATACGATGTCATCAAAAAAGCTGCTGCGCAATACAAAGGTGTTGATATCGAAAGTTTTGAGGAGGAGATCATCGTGTGTGAATGTGCGCGCGTAAGTCTCTCGACACTGAGAGAGGTGATTAGGCTCAATGACCTGACAACGATAGAGCAGATCACAGAGTATACGAAAGCCGGAGCATTCTGTAAATCCTGTATCAAACCTGGCGGACACGAAGCAAAAGACATCTACCTTGTAGACCTGCTTGCCGAGTATGAAAAAGAGAAGCTAGCAAGAACAGCCGCTCCCGGAGCCCATGTCAGTTTTGCAGAGATGACAGTAGTACAACGCCTCAAAGCAGTAGAAAGAGTCATCGATGAGCATATCCGACAGATGCTTGTCATGGACGGAGGAGATATGGAGATCCTTGATATCAAGGAGAACGGGGCACACTTTGATATTTACATTAGATATTTGGGTGCTTGTAGCGGATGCGCAAGCTCAAGTACCGGTACGCTCTTTGCTATAGAGAATATACTCAAAGAGAAGCTTGATGAGCATATCAGGGTATTGCCTATCTAAAAGAGAGCGTATCACCCCTAAAGGATGAAGCACTCGCTTCATCCCCACTGTGCCATTTATTTTCCCTTTCTAAACAATCCAACAATTCCCCTAAACAGCGCTATAACAAGATAGAGAATCGCCGTAAATACCAACGGGTGGAGCGCGCCTAACCCGTATGCGCCTGAGTGCGGAAGCGCCAGAAGATGTTCTATAGGGTGGCTAGTCCACTCTTTGAAATGCATTCCTATGGCCAAAAACAAAAACAAGCCAGTAAAAATAATCAACTCTTTTTTCATAAATCTACGTCCTTACTTAAGATGTGCTATGATACCACAAGTTCTGTGTACTCTTTGAGTAGATTTGACATTGATACAGTATTTCATTGCTCTGTAACCATATCTACACTTATGATAGAGAGTGCCAAGCAAGGTCAAAAGAAAGAAGCAAGCCAATGTACGTGATGCGTCATCTCTTCGTCTCTCTCTTCTTAAAAAGCAACACACTCTTCATTGATGGGCTCACGCAGATATAGCTGCAAAAACCCTATAAAAATACAA
>Ga0209614_1000473_pt1 | contig 34979 bp, 30 predicted proteins | sample BlaSprsedimmetaG_FD_185484 | JGI IMG/M metagenome (GOLD analysis project Ga0209614, IMG submission 185484) | Hot spring sediment bacterial and archeal communities from California, USA to study Microbial Dark Matter (Phase II) - Blank Spring... ...
CGGCCCATCTGGAGCGCCTGGGCATGGTAAACCTCCGCCGCGTCGTAGTCCCCCAACTCGAAAGCATTGTTGCCCAGGCTGTTGAGCGCGAAGCCCTCGGCGTAGCGCCACCCGATGGCGCGGCTCTCCGCCAGCGCCTGCCGGTACTGCGCCTGCGCGGAGATGTACTCGCCCAGCTGATAGTGCAGCGCGCCAAACATCAGCGCGCACTGCACCCGCCCCCGTTTGTCATCCAGCGCCGCGTAGAGTGTCTGCGCCGCTTCGTAGCAGACGCGCGCCTCCGCGTAGTTCGCCGCCTGATACAAGGTCGTGCCGAGGTCGTAGAGGGTGTGCGCCTCTTCCTGCTGATCGCCGTGGCTCCGGGCCAGGGCCAACGCCTGCTCCAGGCGCGCCCGCGAGGCGGCAAAGTCCCCCTGTTGGCGAAGAATCGCCCCCCAGACGCGCAGGCCCTGCGTCTCAAGCGCCCCATCGCCGCTTTGAGACGCCAGCTGCACCGTCTCCTGCACGGCGAGCAACGCCGCCGAATAATCATCCGTGGCGCGCGCGTAGTACGCCCGCCGCAGGGCGACGCTAGCCCGCTGCTGCGCATCCTCTTGCAGCGCGGCCAGTTCCTCCAAAGCCGCGATGTCTGCCGCCTGCGCTTCACGTTGCCCGGAGACGCTGTAGACCGCCTCACGCCCCAGCAGCAACGCAAAGCGGGCCGCCACATCGTGCTCCGGCGTCAGCGCCAGCGCGCGGCTGAAATAGCGGATAGCATTGTCGTTGTCGTAGTAGTGGGCAGCCTGTTCCGCCGCCAGACGCGCATAGCGGCGCTCCTCAGCCGGCAGCTCCGCGTGGTGATAGTGATGGACGAGCAGCGGCAGATAGGGAGCAAGGGCGGGCTTCTCCGCGTACCACACGGCGACCAGTGCGTGCAACTCGCGGCGCTGGGAGAAGAGCAAGGTCTGATAGGCGGCTTCCTGCGTAATAATGTGTTTGAAGATGTAGGTCAGCTCCGGCTCCAGCGCCTCGACGAAGGTAAAATCGCTCTGACCGAGGGCTTGCAGTTCATCGCGCAGCGCCTCCTCGGAGGTAGGTGCATACCAGCTGTCATAGGTCCTGTGCAACGGTATGAAGGTAAAGCTGCGTCCGATGACGGCGGCCACTTTGAGCACGTACTGTCGCGCTATCGGCAGCTGATCAATGCGCGCCAGGATCAATCCATGAAGGGTGTCAGGCAGCGTCCGCGCCGCCGCATCCAGATCGCCGGTGATGTGCGCGGGCGGTTCGATGAAGCCCCGGTCACGCAGTGCGTGAAGCAGCTCCTCGGCGAAGAAGGGATTGCCGTCGGAACGGGTCTGGACCAACGCGGTCAACGTCTCCGGGAGCGCCTCTGGAGCCACACCCAGCCGCTGCGCGATGAGTGTGACGAGCTCGTCCGCCGCCATCTTATCGAGCCGGAGCGTCCGGCAGATGGTCATGTCGCGCAAAGTACGACACGGTGCTGCACTGATGGCGCTCATTTGCAAGGGGCGATGGACAACGATCAGCAGCAACGGCACGTTACGCACCCACAACGTCCGCGCCACCTCTTCCGCCAGCTGCCACGAGAGGGTATCGAGCCAGTGGGCGTCCTCCAGAATCACGATGAGCGGCTGGCTCCGGCCCCAGGCTTCCAACAGCGCCACCAAAAACTGGCGCAGGTTTTGCTGACGCAGCTCGGGCGTCAGTGCAGCGGTGAAAGGCGTTTCGGCCATATCCAGATCGAAGAGCGCATTGAGCAAGGGTAGCCGTTTACGCTGCTCCGGGACCACTTCCGCTACACGGGTCTCGATCTGCTGCCGCGCTTGAGACGTAGTGAGTTCTTCCAGGCCGAAGTAGATGGCGAAGATGTCACGCCAGGCGCGGTAGGGCGTGTGCTGCTCGATGCTCTGGCCCGCGCCCACCAAGGGATGTAGCTCAAGCCCACGCAGTTCTTGGAGCAGCTCCTGCACCAGCCGCGTCTTGCCGATGCCAGCCTCGCCTTCGATGAAAAGTGTGCGCGCACTGCCCACCTGAACTGCCCGGAGCACCGCGCGCAATTGGCCGAGTTCGAGGCGGCGCCCCACCAGAGCGTGGGCGCAAGGTTCGCAGGCGAGTGTATCCTCGCCGCGCAAAATGTAGGTGGAGATAGGCTGAGGGAAGCCTTTGTAGGTCCGGTCTCCGATGTGCTGATAGTGGAACCCCGGCTGTCGCCGCACCCAGCCGGAGACCAGCGTTTGACCAGGCCGCGCCTGGATCATCAGCCGGGCGGCGAGGTTGACCTCGCATCCAATAACGCCATAGGTGTACCGCAGCGGCGCGCCATAGGCTCCGGTCCACACCTGCCCTTTCGCCACGCCGATCTGAACCGGCGGCATCCAGGCCAGCTCGGCGGGCGGAGCTTGCAGCTCCAAGGCAGCAGCCAGAGCGCGCCGGGTATCGTCCTCGTGAGCGATGGGCGCGCCGAACGGCGCGTAGACGAAGCTGCCCTTGTCGCCAATGGTCAGCTCCAGCAAAGTCCCAGCGTAGCGGTGGATGACCGTCTGCATCCAGCGGATGTAGGCATCCAGTTTGCGTCCGGCGTCGGGATCGTGGTCGAAATCCAGTCCGCCAAAGCGCAACATCAGGGGCGTGATCATTCGCAGATCGCCCAGATAGCCTCTGCCGGATTGCAGGCGTGCGTACACCTCCGGGAGCAGCCACGGGCAGACTTGCTCGGCGGAGAGCGCCTGAGCAGGCAACGCGGGCCAGGGGTGTGGCTCCACTGGAGCGGCGAGCGCGGCAACCAAAGCCACTTCACCGCGCCACGCGGCCACAGCCACCGCTTCGCCCAGCGCCGTCATCACCTCGCGGCTGACGACGACCTCGCCAGGCAGGGCCTGCTTTTCGGCCTGCGACATACGGTTGAGCGTCGCGCCGGCAACGACTTCCAACACCTTGATGTCTGGATCGCCAACGAGGAAGCGCCGGGCGGGGCCGGTGGCGACCGCAACTTTGATGCGCAAGGCGGCTGCTATCTGCGAGGTCACAGCGATTGCAGCAAAGGGGGCCATCGCCGCCTGCATCGCCAGGGCGCACGTCACGGCGCGCAGGTTTGCGTCAGCCGGACGGCCATCGAACCAGCAAGTGATGGCATCCCCCGCAAAGCCGATCACGCTACCGCGAAATTGATGCACCTGGGCGATGAGCGCCTCGTAGACCTAGTTGATATGCTGCGTGAGCTCCTCCGCCGCACGTTGGGGGCCGAGCTGCGCGGCGAGCGATTGCGCCAACGAGGAAAAGCCCGAAACATCAGCGAAGAGCGCGCTGCCCTGGGTCTGTTCGGGCAATGACGCGCTCTCCACCAGCGCCTGACGGCGATCCATCGGGATATAGGCCGTCAGCGAGTCTACAAAGGCCATCTAAAACATCTGCCTTTTCGGGCGTACGTCGCCTCTTGGCAATCCTGCTCGGCAGCAGCTCAGAACGGCAAGCCCCCTTGTAAGATCGAGAAGGCCAACACCAACACCACAATCAACCCCAACGTAGCGAATAACAATCGGCGGGCGTAAATCCTCTGCATGATGCTCCTTTCTGCTGGCGCACTTACGCCATCTTATAGTTTTCCGAGAAAATGCGCTTGCGCGTCAACTCGAAGGCGCGCTTGCGGCTGACCTCGTACATGTCCTTGCGGGAGACGGCGAGCTCTTCCAGCGAGCGCTCCACCAGCTCGATCATCGGCAGCGGGCCGCAGATGAAGTAGATGCAGTTGCGATAATCGCAGCCTAGATGGCGCTGCAACACATCTTTGGTGATGTAGCCGCTCTCGCCTTCCCAGTCCTCCGGCGGCTGCTCCAGCACATGGATGACTTCCAGATTGAGCTGCTCCTGCAACGCCTCGAGCTCCTCGCGGAAGATGATGTCATCCCAGGCCCAGCTCCCGTAGAAGAACTGCAACTGCCGCGCGTCCTTGCGGTCTGCCAGCGTGCGCAGCATTCCCATAATCGGCGCGCACCCAATGCCGCCGGCGATGAAGACGTAGTTCCCCTGCGGGTGATGATCGAGATCGAAGGTGCCATACGGCCCATCCACATAAGCCACCGTACCGGGCGCGATATTGCCAATCGTCGAGGTGAAATCACCCAGCTCCTTGATGGCGAAGACGAGCCGCTCCGGGTGTTGGTCGCTGGAAGCGTAGGAGAAGGGGTGCTCCTCGATGCTGAAAGGGGAATGCCCCACGCTGAGCCAGGCCACCTGTCCCGCGCGGAAGGGGACGCCGGGATGTCCGACCGGCTCCAGCACCAGGCTCCACGTCTGCCCGCGCTCCTGGATGACCTCCACCACGCGGTACGGGCGATTGAGCAGTTGCCACGGCTTGATGACGCGGATGTAGAGGATCATGGCGGCCCAAACACAGCCCAGCACGATCCACAGCCCACGCTGGAGCGGTACGGAGGTGTAGTAGTTCACGTTGAAGATGTGGTAGAGGATCAAGGCCATGATGGCCACGGAGAAACCATCATGGAGCCAACGCCAGGTCTCATAGGAAATCCGCAGCGAGAGCCGCTTGACCGAGGTGACAATCAGCAAAATCAGCAGCACTGTGCCCACCACAGCAGCACGCGCGCGCCACGGCGCGGTGAAGATGTTGAGCAGCCGCAGCGTGTAGGGGTTTTGGATGAAGAGGATCACCGGATGCGCCAGCGAAAACACGAAGGCCGCGATGGAGAGCTTATGGTGAAAGTCGTAGAGCGTATCGAGCGGGAAGACTTCGCTCAGCAGCGGCAGGCGGGCGGTGGGGATGAACTGCAAGCCCATCAACGAAAGCCCCGCGAAACCCAGGGCCACGGAGAGCTCGCGCCAGAAGGTGCGCCCTGCCGGGCGCGGCGCGAGTAACAGAATCAAGAGCGGTGCGAAGATGAGGATGAAATAGACCGCGATCCACAAACGTTGTTTGGTCTGTTGCTTTAGCATAGAGTCGGTCTCCTTTTTGAGTTTTCTACCAGTTATTGTATACTGGTGGGTAAATAATGCAAGTCGTCACGTTCCAATCACTATTCACAAGGAGGCACTCCCGATGAAGTGGTCTACTATCCTAACACTAGGTCTGGTCTTGATGGCGCTAACCGGGTTGGTCATTTGGGGCTATCAGTTCTTCATCGCACCCGAATCGGTCGAGAGCATCACCGCGAATTGGTCACAATCCGGGCACGCGGATATGGCTTCGCGCTCGTTCACCAACTGGGATGACGCCGATCCGCCACAGGTGCCACAGAACTGCGCCAAGTGCCACAGCATGTACGGCTATCTCGATTTCCTCGGCGCGGATGGGACCGCCGCCGGGCAGATGGATGGCCCGGCGCAGATCGGCTCCGTGCTATACTGCAACACCTGCCACAACATCCCCGCGCACGCGCTGACCTCGGTAGAATTCCCTTCCGGGGCTGAGATAGCAGAACACTCCGGCGCGGTGAACTGTATGCAGTGCCACCAGGGGCGCACTTCGACGCACACCGTCGAGGACGCCATCGCCGGGCACGATCCAGACACCGTGGCTGAGGGGCTGGGCTTCATCAACGTCCACTACGCGGTCGCCGCAGCAACGCAGTTGGGCGGCGATGCCCAGGGCGGCTACCAGTACGCCGGCAAGACCTACGTCGGGCGCTTCGAGCATGTGGAGGATTTCCGCACCTGCATCCAGTGCCACGACGCGCACAGCACCGCGCTCAATCCCGATACGTGCAGCCCATGCCACCTCAACGTCGTGACCAGCGACGATCTGCGCGAGATTCGGCAGAGCATCGTGGACTTCGATGGCAACAATGACACCAGCGAACCCATCGCCGACGAGATCGCCGTGCTGCACGGTACGCTCTACGCCGCCATCCAGGACTACGCCGCGAACGTCATCGGCACGCCCATCGTCTACGAGAAGAACACCTTCCCGTATTTCTTCGTGGACACCAACAATAACGGCATCGCCGACAGCGATGAAGCGAATTTCGGCAATCGCTACCTCACCTGGACGCCGCGCCTGGTGCGCACCATCTACAACTACAACTTCGTCAACAAAGATCCCGGCGCGTATGCCCACAATCCCCACTATGTCCTGCAACTGCTCTACGATAGCCTTGAAGACTTGCAGCAGGTTGTGCCGGTGACAGGGTTTGAGCGGTTTGCGCGGCCTTGAATAATTGCGTAGGCGCGCATAAGGCTGTGGTATTTAGATCAGACCCTGCGCACGCGGTTGGATCAAGCGATTCAAGCGCTGACACACGATCCTTTCCCGCCGAACGGCTGTAAACTGGTGGGAAGTGAGCAATAAAAGTGCGATTCTTGTTGTAAAAGACATGACACAAGAACACAAGTCCGAATACGCCATATTTGCCGAAGAAGAAGCCTTGGTCGCTGAATTGAGCCTGCTGGGTATTCGCTATTTGTCGCGCCAATCGTCCTATCAGGCCAACCAGGTGCGTCCCCCAGACATACTCTTGGCCGATCTGGTACAGCAACCACATGCCCGCGTTCGTGCTGCCGTGATCGCCGTCCTGCTGTCGCATCCCGAATACGCAGGAGTTGTGCCCGCCGCCTTGAAGCGACTTTCACCTCAAGAACGTTTGATCCTGCAATCCTTCTATGTGGCCGCCATGCTTCTTCAACGGGAGTACGCTGATCAATTACGCCCGCTTACCGGAGAGCATTGGCAATGGCTGCCCGATCTTATGTCGAAAGAGCTGAGCATCCCCACCGAAGGCGCGCCCCGCGAGAGATTGAAATTATTGGATCGCGAGCTGCGCCGCCGAACGCAAACAACGGTGAACTGGATAGGGACTTATGAACAGGTCGTGCAAAAACTCTTGCATGATTGGGAGAGGAGAAGTCAATGGAACCAGTAACCCTACTCACTTTGAAGGAATTCCTCGAACGCTTGGGGAAACGCTTCGCGGGCGCGGGCGACTTGTATCTGCTGGGCGGTAGTGCGCTTTGCCTGTTGGGAAACCCCCGCACCACGATGGATTTTGACTACACATTCGAGTCAGACGCGGCTACGCTTGAGACATTTGAGGCTACGGTCGCCACATTAGCAGACGAAATGCAACTGTATGCAGATGCAGTGCCAATAGCAGAGTTTGTTCCTCTTCCGCCACAAGCCTATGAGCGCAGACAATTAGTCGGACGCTATGGCCGGTTGACCGTGTATGTTTTCGATCCCTACACCATCGCGCTGAGTAAAATCGCACGGGGATTCGAGGCTGATTTGGAAGACGTGATGTTTATGCTACAACAGGGTTTGATAGTATTTGAAGAATTGGCCCGCCATTTTCAGACCATCTTACCTCATGCTTCCGAGGCTGACATCATTCCCAGCGAATTCAAGGATTACTTTGAGGAAATTCATCGTCGGTTTGAAGAGATTGCCCCATGATTTACCACTATCACAAGCTTCAACACAGCGCTGCCTCGCCGACTCGCTGATTCATCTCACCCATGCAAAACAAAACTACCTTCATTGTCGCTGGCCTGCTGATTACCGCCGCCGTGCTGTACTTACTCATCAGCAGCACGGGAAGCTCGGCGCACTACTACCTCACCATCGAGGAAGTGCGCGCGCTGGATGCTGCCGCGCAGCAGCGGGCCATCACCGTTTCCGGCGCGGTCTTGGGCGAGAGCATCGTCCATGACGAGTTGGGCACGCTGCTGACCTTCACCATCGTCCAGATACCGGGCGATCCCCGCGAGATAGAGCGCGCTGGCGGGCTGGAGCAGGTGCTCCACGCGGCAGCACAAGACCCCACCGCCCCCACCCTGGAGATCGTCTATCACGGCAGCAAGCCCGATATGCTCCGCCACGAGGCGCAGGCCATCGTGCGCGGGCGGCTGGGCGAGGATGGGCGCTTCTACGCCGATGAGCTCTTGCTTAAGTGTCCTTCGCGGTATGAAGAATGAAGAAAGAAAACCGAAGACCTGTCAGGTTTTCTGAAACCTGACAGGTCTGGGAAAAGATAACCTATGGCTAATCCAGTACCATTGCAACACGGTAAATTCTACCATGTTTACAACCGGGGGATTAACGGGGAGAACATCTTTATCGAAACGCGCAACTATCTGTATTTCTTGCAACTCTATGTTCATCACGTACATCCGGTGGTAGATACTTATGCCTATTGTCTGTTACGCAATCATTTTCATCTGTTGATTCGGGTGAAAACCAGGCAAGAGCTAGACCTGTCAGGTTTGGCAAACCTGACAGGTCTGGATGTGACCAAGCCGCCAAGCCAATACTTCTCCAACTTCTTCAACGCCTATACCAAGTCCATCAACAAGATGTACGGGCGAACGGGTGCGCTCTTCGAACGTCCTTTCCGCCGTATTGAGGTGGGAGACCGGGAGTATTTCAAGCGATTGGTGACCTATATCCACCGCAACCCAAAACATCACCGTTTTGTAGATGATTTTCGCGAGTGGCCGTATTCATCGTATGATGTGTTACACACGACAAAGCCGACGAAGGTGCAACGAGAGATTGTGTTAGATTGGTTCGGTGGCCCAGATGCTTTTATAACAGCGCAGCAGAAAACGGTGACATTGCCCACGCCGCTGGCGTTAGAATGACCTGACAGGTTTGGGAAAACCTGTCAGGTCTCACAAACAACACCATGCTAGGCGAAATCGGTACATTTCTCCTCACCCTCGCGTTGATACTGGCCGGCTATGCTGCCGGCGCGGCGCTCTGGGGCATCCGCACAGGCGATGATCGCTGGGCACAGAGCGCGCGGCGCGCCACCTACGCGCTTGCCGGGCTGCTGAGCGGGGCGCTGGCCATCTTGCTCGCGGGCTTCCTGAGCAACCGCTTCGAGCTGCGCTATGTGGCGCTCCATTCTGCTACCTTCATGCCCGTCTACCTCAAAATCTCCGCGCTCTGGGCCGGGCAGGAAGGCTCGCTGCTGCTCTGGGGCTGCCTCCAGGCGCTCTTCGCTGCGCTCGCGGTGCGCTATCCCGCCAAAAAAGCGCGCCCGCTCACACCCTGGGCCACCGTTTTCCTCAACCTCATCACGGCCTTCTTCGTCGCCGTGATCCGCTTCCGGCTCAACCCCTTCGTCCTGCTGCCCAGCGCGCCGCTGGAGGGCCAGGCTCTGAACCCGCTCTTGCGGCATCCCGGCATGATCTTCCATCCGCCCGCGCTGTATGTGGGCTTTGTGGCGCTGGCGATCCCCTTCGCCTTCGGGATGGCCGCGCTGCTCACCCGCCGCGTCGCCGGGTGGACAAAGGCGCTGCGCCCGTGGATGCTGCTCGCCTGGCTGAGCCTGGGCGCGGGCCTGCTGCTGGGGATGCGCTGGGCCTACGATGTGCTCGGCTGGGGCGGCTACTGGGCCTGGGACCCGGTGGAAAACGCCGGGCTGCTGCCCTGGCTCACGGCGACCGCACTCCTCCACGCGGCGGTGATGCAGGACGAGCGCCACGGCTTCCACCTGTGGAACCTGCTGCTGGCAACGGCCTCCTTCGCGCTCACCCTCTTCGGCACGTTCGCCACCCGCAGCGGCCTCATCGAATCCGTCCACGCCTTCAGCGACTCCAACCTGGGCGGCGCATTCCTCGCGGCGATCATCATCACCCTGAGCGGCGCGGCGCTCCTGCTCTTCATCCGCCGCGACGCGCTCGCCAGCGAGGCCCCGCCCGCCAGCCTGCTCTCGCGCCAGGGGATGTTCTTTCTCACACTCGTGCTGCTCGCCACGCTGACCGCCTCCGTCTTCATCGGCAGCGTGCTCCCCACCCTCACCGAGGCGCTGCTGGGGCAACGCTTCGCCGCCACGCCGGCATGGTTCGATAGCGTGACCGGCCCGCAGCTCGCCGCGCTGTTGCTGTTGATGGGGATATGCCCGTTGATAGGGCAAGCGGCGGCGGCGCTCCAACGGCTGCAACGCGGGGGCTGGATTGCGCCGCTGGCCGGTGCGCTTATCGCTCCGCTGGTCGCTGCACTGCTCGGATTGCGCCAGCCGGTATCCCTTATCGGCTTTGCGCTGGTGGGACTGGCGGGAGCCGCCACGCTCGCGGAGTTTATCGAAGGAGTCCGCCGCCAACGCGCCCACACGCCCGATGCGCCGCTCAACGCGCTCTGGCAGTTGTTGCGGCAGCAGCGCCGGAAATACGGCGGCTATCTTGTCCACAGCGGCGTGATTCTGATGGCCGTAGGCATCATCGGCACCCGGCTGTATCCCTTCAGCCAGGATATAAGCCTCACGCAGGGGCAGCCCGCGCAGGGGGGCGGCTACACGCTGGTCTACGAGGAGCTGCACCGCGAGGGGCGCGAGGATTCCATGGCGTTCCGGGCCAATATCTCCATCTACACTGAGCAGACCTACCTGGCAACGCTACAGCCCCAACTGGATATTTATCACACCGGGCAGCGCGTCACCACGCCCGCCCTGCGCTCGGCCCTCGGCGAAGACCTCTACCTGGTGCTGGCCGGCTGGAACAGCGACGGCAGCGTGGCAACGGTCAAAGTGATGCGCAACGTCCTCATCGCCTACCTGTGGCTTGGTGGACTGGTCTTGCTGGCGGGTGGGATGCTGGCCTTCTGGCCGCGCCTGCGCCATCCCGGTTGGAACGCGGCGGCGCTGGCGGGCGGGCTGCTGCTCCTGGCGCTTTCGGCCTGGGCGATGTGGGGCGCATCCCATGGCGCGGTCGTGAACGGCGCGGGGCGTCCGCTGGTGGGGCAGCCCGCCCCCGATTTCCGCCTGGCGTTGCTGGATGGGGACACGCTCGCGCTCCGCGACCTGCGCGGGGAGATTGTTGTGCTCAACTTCTGGGGTTCCTGGTGCCCGCCCTGCCAGGAGGAGTTGCCCGATTTACAGCAGGTCTGGGCAGCGTATCAGACGCAGCCGGTGCGGTTCATCGGGATCGCGTACAAGGACACGCGGGCCGGGATCGAGCGCGCACTGGCCGAGTATGGCGTCACCTACCCGGTGGGGCTGGATACCGGCGAGCGCATCGCCGGGCAGTACGGCATCACCGGCGTCCCGGAGACCTACATCATTGCGGCGGATGGGACGCTGGCCTACCGGCACATCGGCCCGCTGACCGCGGAGACGTTGGCGGCGGAGTTGGATGCGTTAGCCGTCCACGAATGAGACCTGTCAGGTTTCAAAAACCTGACAGGTCTTGATAAAGAGGTTCTATGATGAGTTTGGGAACATGGTTGTTTGGAGCTGCCGTGAGTGCCGTGGTGCTCGCCTATGTCGCGCGCCCGTTCCGGCGTGACGCGCTCGATGCGCGCTTCGCCGCCGCGCCGCCGAGAGGCCGACAGATGAAGCGCCTGCTCTGGTTGCTGCCGCTGCTCGCGCTGCTCCTCGCCATCGCCGCGCTGCCTGGCCCGCCGGGGCGCAATCTCATCGCCGAAGCCGGTCTGGGGCTGATTGCCCTGGCAGTGGGATTGGGGCGCCTGCTCTGGTTGCTGCCGCTGCTCACGCTGCTCCTCGCCATCGCCGCGCTGCCTGGCCCGCCGGGGCGCAATCTCATCGCCGAAGCCGGTCTGGGGCTGATCGCCCTGGCGCTGGGATTGGGAATCGCCTACCAGGTGTGGACTGCGCCCGATGCCGAGTTTGCAGACCACGATTGACGCGCCGGCAGGCTAAACTGAACACCTAAAAAGCGTCGCCCCCAGGCTATGACCTGGGGGCAACGCTCTACACGCACCACGGCTCAGAACAGTTTTTCCGCCAGGGTGAGCGGCAAGGTCAGGAACTCGCCATCGCGCATCACGGTGACATTGATGGTCTCACCCACCTCCGTCTCGGTCTCCAGGTAGGCGATCAACTCGCGGAAGCTGGCAATAGCGCGATCATTGACCGCCGTGATAATATCCCCACCAACGGCTAGCTGCATACCGGAAGGGCCGCGCACCATATTCGATCCACGCAATCCGGCGCGCTCGGCGGGCTGCCCCGGCTCCACCGCTACGATGAGGACGCCCGCATCGGGGACCACCATACCCGCTTCCCGCAACAGCTCGATATTCTGCGGCGTCAACTCGACCAGGCGCACGCCCATCCACGGGTGCGGATACCGGCCCGTCTCGATCAGCGCCGGGGCCACCCGCGCCACCGTGTTCGCGGGGATGGCAAAGCCGATGCCCGCGCTGGCCCGACTGGGACTGACGATCTGCGCGTTCACGCCGATCACCCGCCCGTCCAGATCGAGCAAGGGGCCGCCAGAGTTGCCCGGATTGATCGCCGCATCGGTCTGGATCGCCTCGCCGATGTAGCGCCCATCGGGGCTTTCAATGATGCGGCCCAAGCTGCTGATCACGCCGAAGGTGACGGTCTGTTGCAAGCCAAAGGGATTGCCAATCGCTACCACAAACTGCCCCACGCGGAGCGCATCTGTATCAACAAGCGTCAGCGGCGTCAACGGATACGCAGCGGGATCAACGCGGATGACCGCCAGATCGGTAGTAGCATCGGAGCCGACCAGCTCCGCCTCCAGCACCGTGCCATCGGCAAATGTGACCAGGATGTCATTGGCCCCCTCCACCACATGGTAGTTGGTCACGATGTGTCCCGCCGTATCATACACAAAGCCCGAACCGCTGCCCTCCTGCTCGTAGGGTTGCATCCACAAATTCAATCCCTGGGAGATGACGGTAATATTGACCACGGCATCGCCCACCTGTTGATAGACGGCTTCTACACGCGATTGTAGCGCGAGCACGCCATCATCGGGAACTTGAATGACCTGGATGTCCGGCGGCGTCACCGTCTCCACTGTCGGCGAGGACGGCGTCAGAGTCTCTGTCGCCAGACAACCCAACGAGAGCCACAGTATCAACATCGCCCCCAAAATGGGACCCCACTTTCTTCTATCCATCAGCCTTCCTCCTATTTACGAGTCAGCGAATCAGCGAGCTTATGAGATCACCAGCACCGGGCAAGAGGCGTGACGCAACACCTCGGTGCTCACATCCCCCAGCAGTAAATCTTTCACATTGGAAGGCCCCCGCGTGCCCAGGACAATCAGTGAGGCATCCTCCTCGTGGGCCACCTCCAGGATCAGCCGGGCCGGCACGCCGGCATGGACGAGGCCCCGCACATTCAGATCAACATCTTGCAAGTGCTCAACCGCGTCCTGCACGACCTCGCGCGCCAGCGCCTCCAGCTGACTGACAAGCTGCTCATAGCCGCCCATCGCCATATAGCGCTCCGGCGGCTCGTAGACGTGCAGCACGATGACCTCGGCGTTCTCCACGCGGGCCAGATGCTCCAGATACAGCAGCGCCCGTTCCGAAGAGGGCGTGGCGTTGTGTGCAAAAAGTATCCGCTTAAACATGATTTTCCCTCCTGTTCTCACTCGCGCAGCGCGCGCAATGTTTCAAAATGCTCCCGTTCGGCAGCGGTCAGCTGTTGGGGCAGATCCACCGTAACCGTCACGTACAGATCGCCGCGTTGGGCGGGTTGCTGCAAGCGCGGCATTCCCTTCCCCCGCAGGCGAAAGGTGCGCCCGTTTTGCGTCTCCGGCGGGATGCGCAACATGACCGCGCTGCCATCCAACATCCGCACCGAGGTCTCGCCGCCCAACACCGCCGTGTACAAATCCACCGGCGCGGTAACGCGCAGATCGTCGCCGTCGCGCTCAAAGCGCGGATGCGGCTGGACGCTCACCACCAGGTAGAGATCGCCCGCCGGGGAGCCAGCCGCGCCGCTGCCCCCCTCTCCGGAGAGGCGCACGCGCGTGCCGTTATCGGCGCCGGGCGGAATGCGTATCTCCAGCCTGCGGCTGTCCTTCTGCAAGAGCCGCACCGCGCCGCTGAAGGCCTCCTCCAGCGTGATCTCCACAGGCTGCTCATAATCGCGTCCGCGCTGAGGGCGCGCTCTCCCGCCGCGGGGCATCCCGCCCATCCCGCCAAAGAGATCCTCAAAGCCGCCGCTCGCGCCAGCCCGCCCGCCGCCAAACAATTGCTGGAAGAAATCCGAAAACGCACCGCCGCCCAACAGGTCTTGTAGATCCTCTGGCGTGCCATAGCGCACATTGGGCTGGGGACCGCTGCCCCAACGACTCCAATCGAAATCCTCCGGACGGCCTCCGGTGCGCTGCCAGTTACTCCAATCGGAGCCAAGCTGATCGTAAAGCTTGCGCTTTTCGGGATCGGCAAGGACCTCGTAGGCCTCGTTGATCTCTTTGAAGCGCTCCTCGGCCTGGGGATCATCAGGATTGGCGTCGGGATGATATTGGCGCGCTAGCTTGCGGTAGGCCTGCTTGACTTCCTTGGCCCCAGCATCCCGCGAGACCTCCAGTATCTTGTAATAGTCTTTATACTCCATAACACCTCCCGTCTATCCTGTAGAAACCAGTGCTAGCTTAATTTCTTCGCCACCACGGCGCGGGACGGACGCAACAGCCGTCCGTCCATCTGATACCCGCGCAGTTCCTCAGCGATGACCAGCATATCCTCCTCCTGATCAGGAGGAGCGGGCACCATCGCTCTGGCTTCGTGGATCTCCGGGTCGAAGGGCTGCCCCACCGCTTCGATAGGGACAACACCCTCCGCGCGGAGCAAATTCACCATCCCATCCAGCGCAACTTTGACGCCCTGATGGAGCGGGTCGTTGCGTTCAATGTGATGCAGCGTTTGCTCCAGGTTATCTACCACCGCCAACAGCGCCAGCAAGAGCCGCGACCGCTCCACCGCGATCTGCTCCTGGGCCAAGCGCCGCTGCCGTTTGCGGAAGTTGTCCATCTCCGCCTGTAAACGCGCCGCAACCTCCCGCCAATTAACGACGTCGGCTTCCCCCTCCTCTGCTACCAGAACTTCGGAGGTTTCCTCTTCGGCGGCCCTTTTTACAGCTATTCGCTTGATTTTCTTATCGTTCATAACAACCTCGTTCCTAACTCCAAAGAACGGGGGATCGGAGCCGCGCAGCGTCCCCAATCCCCCGCGTGCTTTTTCATCAAATATGCGAGCGCCGATTAAACCTCGCGGTACTCGCCGTCCACCACATCGGGATCGTCCTGCGGCCCTGGCTGCGGCCCGGTGGGGCCGCCCGCCGCCGGACCAGCAGCGCCCGGCTCTTCCTGCTGATAGGCCGCCTGGCCCATCTGCATTGCCACCTGACGCAGATCCTCGATGGCGGAGCGAATGGCGCGGACATCGTCGCCCTCCTTCAGCCGCTTCACCTCGGCAATCTTCGCCTCGACCTCGCCCCGCACCTCCGCAGGGACCTTGTCGCCCAGATCATTCAGCGATTTTTCGATCTGATAGGCGATGGCATCGGCCTCGTTGCGGGCATCCACCAGCTCGCGCCGCCGCCGATCCTCGGTCTCGTGTTTCTTCGCCTCGTTGATCAGCCGATCCACCTCGTCCTCGCTCAGATTCGTGGAGGCCGTAATGGTGATCTTCTGCTCACGCCCGGTGGCCTTATCCTTCGCCGAGACGTTGAGGATGCCATTCGCGTCAATATCGAAGGCGACCTCGATCTGCGGCGTACCACGCGGCGCCGGGGGAATCCCATCCAGCCGGAACTGACCGAGCAGCATGTTGTCGGGCGCCATCGGGCGCTCCCCCTGGTAGACTTTGATATCCACCGCCGTCTGCCCCTCATCGGCAGTAGTGAAGATCTCGCTCTTGCGCACCGGGATGGTGGTGTTGCGCGGGATCAAGACCGTCATGCGCTGACCGAGCGTCTCCACGCCCAGCGAGAGCGGGGTCACATCGAGCAGCAGGATGTCGGTCACATCGCCGGACAAAACGCCGCCCTGAATGGCCGCGCCGGTCGCCACGACCTCGTCGGGGTTGACGCCCTTGTGCGGCTGCTTGCCGTTGGTCAACTGCCGCACCAGCTCCTGGATCATCGGCATCCGGGTCGCCCCGCCGACGAGCACGACCTGCGCCAGCTCACCGGGGGAGAGCTTGGCGTCGCGCAGCGCCTTCTCGAAGGGCACGCGACAGCGATCCACCAGGTCACTGGTGAGCTGCTCGAACTTGGTACGCGTGAGGCGCAGCTGCAAGTGCTTGGGACCGGCAGCATCGGCGGTGATGAAGGGTAGGTTGATCTCCGTCTCCATCATCGTCGAGAGCTCGATCTTGGCCTTCTCCGCCGCCTCGCGCAGCCGTTGCATGGACTGGCGATCGTTGCCCAGGTCAATGCCCTGCTCGCGCTTGAACTCTTCAATCATCCAACCGACGATGCGCTCATCCCAGTCATCGCCGCCCAGGTGGGTATCCCCGTTGGTGGTTTTCACTTCAATCATCCCCTCACTCACTTCGAGGATGGAGACATCGAAAGTGCCGCCGCCCAGGTCGAAGACCAGAATGGTCTCATCGGTATTCTTCTCCAAACCATAGGCCAGGGCCGCCGCCGTCGGCTCGTTGATGATGCGCAAGACCTCAAGGCCGGCGATCTGCCCGGCGTCTTTGGTTGCCTGACGCTGGCTGTCGTTAAAGTAGGCCGGCACAGTGATAACCGCCTGCGTCACAGTCTCGCCCAGATAGGCTTCCGCATCCTTCTTGAGCTTCTGAAGCACCATCGCGGAGACCTCCTGCGGCGTGTAGACCTTGTCAGCGATCGGGACGCGCACCCGCGCATCGCCTTGCGGCCCGGCCACAATGTCGTAAGAGACCATCTTCCGGGTCACGTCAACTTCCGGCTCATCGGCGCGCCGGCCCATCAGCCGCTTCACCGAGTAGATGGTGTTTTCCGCATTGACGACGGCCTGCCGCTTGGCGGGCACGCCCACAATGCGCTCGTTGTTCTTGGTGAAGGCCACCACAGAGGGCAGCAAGCGCCCACCCTCAGAGGTGGGAATGACCGTCACCTGGCCCCCCTCCATCACAGCCACGACCGAGTTGGTCGTTCCTAGATCAATACCTACAATTTTACTCACCCTAAACCTCCCTCTATGCAAACTTTGATAATTCCGCCGCGCGGCAAAACGATGCCGCGCCTTTGGCGCGATATACTTAAAGTATAAAGGATAAGTATTGGAAAATCATAAGAGAAGGATTAGAAAGTGCTATACAGCGACCGGGCTGCCCAAGTAGGCAGCCCGGCAACGAGGGGGGGCGTTGGCGGTTAGAACTCGAGCACGCGCTCGCCGACGGCGGGCACTGTGAGCGCCAGCGTTCCCGCATCCAACGAGACCAACGCCCCCGACCACAGGTCCACCAGCGCGGCATCCGCCGGGAGCAGATCGTGGAGGCTGACGCGCACCTCGGCCTCCGCCTCACCCATATTGAAGGCGATAACAAGCGTCTCCTCGTCGCTTTGCCGCGCGAAGATGTAGATGTCGTCTTTGGCGTAGAGCGTCACAAAGGAGCCTCGCCGCAGCGCGGGATGGGCCGCGCGCAGCGCCACGAAGCGGCGGAAGTCCGCCAGCAATTCCTGATCCCACAGGCGCTCGTCCCACGGGAAGGCGCGGCGGCAATCGGGGTCCTCGCCCCCCTCCATACCGATCTCGTCGCCGTAGTAGATGCTGGGCGCGCCAGGAAAGGTCATCTGGAAGAGGGTCGCCAGCCGCAAGCGGCGCTTATCCTGCCCCACCAGCGTGAGGAAGCGCGACTCATCGTGGCTGCTGAGCAGATTGTACTGCGCGAGGGTCACGTCCCAATCGTAGACATTCAGCATCCGGTCAACCTGCCGCCCGAAGCCCTTGGCATCCAGCGACTTGAGCTTGAAGCCCCCCGGTCTCACTGAGGTATCGAGCGCCGTCCCGCCGAAGTAACCCAGACAGGCCCGGTTGAAAGGGTAATTCATCACCGCGTCGAAGTGCTCGCCCTGGAGCCAGGGCTTGGCCTCCTCCCAAATCTCGGCGAGGATGTACACCTCCGGGTTGATGCGCTTGACGCGCTGGCGGAATTCCTCCCAGAAGCCGGATGTCTTGATCTCCAGCGGCACGTCCAACCGCCAGCCATCAATCCCAAAGTTCAGCCAGTGTTCTGCTACCTCGAAGATGAACTGCCGCACCTGCCGGTTATCGGTGTTGAGTTTGGGCAACTCCTGATCATCGAACCAACATTCGTAGTTCGGTTTGCGATTGTCGAAAGCTTGCAAAGGGAATTTCTTCACAATGAACCAATCCAGGTACGGCGAGGCTTCCGCGTTCTCCATGAGGTGATTGAACTGCAAGAAACCCCGGCCGGTGTGGTTGAAAACGCCATCGAGCACGACGCGAATGCCCCGCGCGTGCGCCGCATCCAGGAATTGCCGGAAGGCCGCGTTGCCGCCGAGGATCGGGTCAACGCGATAATAATCGTGGGTGTGATAGCGATGGTTGGCTGCCGATTGGAAGATGGGATTGAAGTAGATGGCATTGATGCCCAGCGCCTCCAGGTAGTCGAAATGCTCGATGATTCCGAGCAAATCGCCGCCCTTGAAGCCCCGGCGCGTCGGCGATGATTCCCACGACTCCAGGTTGGCCGGCTTCGCCAGCCGGTCACTCCGTGCGAAGCGGTCGGGGAAGATTTGATAAAAGACAGCGTCCTTAACCCACTCAGGTGTTTCGATAGTCATCTCTCAATTCCTCCAAAGATTAGCGAGTCAGCAAATCTGCGAATTTGAGCGGCGCTCACGTTCGCAGGCCCCTTTGTTGCTCAAAGGTACGGCGGTAGATTTTGAAAGCCGCGAGATCGGCTTCGGCGACGGTGTGCGTTTCGACCAGGGCTTCCAGCAGGGAGGCGTCGGGATGGTCGCTTGCCGCCTGCGCCAGCGAATCGGCCAGTGTGCCGTAATCCAGCCAGCGGAGGGCCATCTCGCCCCGGTCGCCCGGCAGGTCGAGCGTCAACTGCTCGTCCTCTGATGCGCTCTGCAAGCGCACCCGCACCCACAGCAGCGACTCCGCCTCTGGCGTGGAGCGGATCAACATCCGCCGCAACAGCGAGCTGGCATCGCGGCGCAGCCAATAGACTTGCACCGTGCGCTTTTCCGCGCCGGAGAGCATCGCCAGGGGCTGTCCCATGACGTTCTCCAGGCGCAACGTGTCCCCCTCGCGCACCAGGCGCGCGGATTCGCGGCCCCATTGCCAGAGGCTCAACGCCAGCGCGCCGCCAATCGCCGCCACCAGGAGGAGCGGGTAGGCCCAGGCCGGCATCCCGGCTGACGCGCCAACCAGGGCCAGGAATCCCGCGGGTAGCACGCCCACCGCCAGCACCGTCCCCACCGCCTGCCGCCAGAAATCCGGTTCCCCCCAGCAAGGACGCCACTGCAACACGGTCGAGGTCACGCGGACGCCTCCTCAACGCGCGAGAGACGTCGTTGCCACATCCGCCCCAGCAGCGCCAGCGCGAAGGCCGGCCCCACGACGAGGATCACCACCAGCAGGCTCACATCCTGCCACAGTTTTAGCGGGAAGAGCCGAATCAGCGTATCTGAATGGCTGAAAAGCCAGGTATCGCCCTCGAAGAAGAGCCGATGGAAGCCGGTGAAGAAGGTGTTCCAGCTGAGCGCCATCAGCACCCCGATTGCCAGCACGAGCATCAACACCAGCAACCCCCCATCGCAGAGCGCGCCCCACAGCGCGGCGGCCCCGGCCCGTCGCCAGAGCGCCCAGCCCGCCGCCAGCCCCACCACCAGCGCCAAAGCACCCGCCAGCGTCACGCCATCCAGCGCACGCTTGACATCGGCCATGTGGCGCAGCTCGCGGGCGTTGAAGGCCGGGGAGCCATCCTCCAGCTGCGCGCGCTCCAGGAGCTCGAGATCGTAGGGCATGTTCAAGAAGTAGATGCTGAGTTCCGCCAGATAGAGCCGCTGTTCGGGCGCCATCCCATACGCATCGGCGGGGAAATTCGCCCGCTGATACTCCCAACGCGGGAACCAGGGCAGACATACCAGGCGCAATGCCGTCACTATCAACACGAGCGGTACCGCCAACACGATCAAAATTCGTAAGAAGAGTCGCATACTACCTCCGTCTAAACCAAGCGCCCACGGCAGAGCGCGTATGCTTCAAGTTATACCCCCAAAACGAGAAAATGGGTAGCTTGCAAGCAACCGGTCTCGCGCTTTCACGCCCCCTAATTCGTGTTATAATTCTTAACATGAGTGATGAAGCACCACTTACATTAAAGGGCACGCCGCAAGGGTTGCGCTTGCGCCCATTGACGGAGGATTGGGCGGCGGTCTTGCACGCATTGCAGTACGCGCTCCAAGATGCCGACGCCTTCTTCCGTGGGGGGCGGGTGATTTTGCAGCTGGATCAGCGCCCGCTGACGGAGGCGGAGCTGCTGGCGCTGCGCGACCTGCTCGAGCGGCACGACATCGAACTCTGGGTCGTGCTCAGCGACGACAGCGCCACCCAACGGCTGGTGCGCTCGCACGGCATCCGCACCCGGCTGCCCGGCGAGACCGCCGAGCCATCGCCCACGGCGGCTCCAGAGGACCAGCAAGCGCTCTTCGTCCACCGCACTCTGCGCTCCGGGCAGAGCCTCAACTATCCCGGCCACGTCATCGTGCTGGGCGATGTCAACCCCGGCGCCGAGGTCATCGCGGGCGGCAACATCATCATCTGGGGGCGAGTGCGGGGGATCGTTCACGCCGGGGCCTTTGGCGATGCGAGCGCCCTCATCTGCGCACTCGACCTCAACCCGTCCCAGCTGCGCATTGCAAGTCATATCAGCCGCTCCCCCGACGAGCGCCGCCGCAAACCGAAACCGGAAATGGCCTACATCCGCGACGACCATATCGTAGCCGAACCCTGGACAATGAGGTAGAACACTATGGGAAAAATTATCACCGTCTCTTCAGGTAAGGGCGGCGTGGGGAAAACCACGACCACCGCGAACCTGGGCCTGGGACTCGCCATGCTCGGCAAGCGGGTGATCTGCATTGACGCCGACATCGGCCTGCGCAATCTCGATGTGATGCTGGGCCTGGAAAATCGCATCGTCTACGATATCGTCAACGTGATAGAGGGCCGCTGCGAGCTCAAGAAGGCGCTGGTGCGCGACAAACGCTATCCGGCGCTCAAACTGCTGCCCGCCGCGCAGACCCGCGACAAGAACGCCATCAGCGAAGAGGATATGGAAAATCTGGCGCATCAGGCCGCGGAGATAACCGACTACGTGCTCATTGACTCCCCGGCGGGGATCGAGCATGGCTTCCGCTACGCCACCCGCCCCGCCGAACTGGTGCTGATCGTCACCAACCCGGAGGTCTCCGCCGTCCGCGACGCAGACCGCGTCATCGGGCTGCTGGAAGCGAACGGGCGGGCAGAGGCCAAGCTGATCATCAACCGCATGAGGCCGGAGATGGTCCGCCGCAACGAGATGTTGGATGCCGACGAGGTTGTCGAATTGCTGGCGATTGATTTAATCGGCATCATTCCCGACGACCAGGATATTTTGGCCGCGGCCAACCGGGGACAGCCGGTCGTGCTCGACGACCGCTCCGAGACCGGGCAGGCCTTCCGCGACATCACGCAGCGGCTAGAAGGGGCCGACATCCCCTTCCTGCCCTTGAAGGGGCCTTCGTTGCTGCAAAAGATTTTCGGACGTTAACGACAAGGGGGACACATGAACCTACGCGATCTATTCCGTCGCCGCTCACCTTCAGGCAAAGACATCGCCAAGCAACGGCTGTTGTTGGTGCTTGCGCACGACCGCGCCAATATCTCGCCCGGCATGTTGGAGATCCTCAAGGATGAGATCATCGCGGTGATCTCTAAACATCTCGAAATCGAACCCGACAAGGTCGAGGTCAATTTCACCGAGGATCAGCGCGAGACGCGCCTGGTCGCAGATATTCCGCTGCGCACGGGCGGGGCACGGAGACGCACGGACTAGGCAAGATGCGCCGTTCACACTGGCAATACTTCGATTGGAGGCTGTTGCTCATCGCCGTGCTCCTCACCATCGCGGGCATTGCGATGATCTACAGCGCCACGCTAGGCTCAGGCGAGACGCTGGCCGGGTCCTGGCGGCGGCAGGCTATCTACGCTGTCGCGGGTCTGGTGCTGATGTTGCTCACCGCTGCGATCAACTACCGGCTGCTGGAGAGCCTGCAATGGCCGCTCTATCTGCTCTCCATTGGGATTCTGCTCTTCACGCTGGCTTTCGGCACCAGCGAGATCGGCGCGGTGCGACGCTTCATCTACGTGGGCAGCGTTTCGATTCAGCCAGCCTTCCCGGCGCTGATCCTGCTCATCATCAGTCAGGCCAGTTTGCTGGCGCGCAACGCGCCCAATCCGCCCGGCGGGCTGGAGTTCTTCCTCTCCTTGGGGCTACACGCCGTGGCCGCCTTCCTGGTCTTCCTGCAGCCCAATCTCAGCACGGCGACGCTTTACATGGCCGTTTGGGTGGCATTGATCTTCACCTCAGGGATGAATCTGACGTATCTGGGCGCGCTTGGCATGAGCGGGGCCGTCGCCATCCCCCTCGTCATCCCCTTTTTGGATGATTACATGCAGGCGCGCCTGCTGAACTTCCTCGATCCCACCCGCGATCCGGTCGCCAACTACAATCTCGATCAAGCCCTGATCAGCATCGGCTCCGGCGGGTTCCTCGGCAAAGGGTACGCCGCCGGTAGCCAGAGCCAGCTACACTTCCTGCGAGTACGCCACACCGACTTCATCTTCTCCGTCGTCTGCGAGGAACTGGGATTCCTCGGCGCGGGGCTGCTGCTGCTCCTGTTTGGATTGCTGCTCTGGCGACTCTTGCGCATCGCCGCCAACGCCGGCGATCTTACGGGACAGTTGATCGTCGTTGGCGTCATCACCTACATCTTCTACCAGCTGCTCATCAATCTGGGCATGAACCTGCGCCTGATCCCGGTGGCGGGATTGCCGATGCCCTTCATCAGCAGCGGCGGCAGCACGCTCGTCATCACCTTTATGGGCCTGGGCCTGGTTCAAAGCGTGGCGATGCGCCACAAACGTCTGGAATTCTAACCACAGACAAATTCATTTGCGGATTTTTCGAGGAAAGGAGAAAGCATAATGACTGTTCGAGTTCGTTTTGCACCCAGCCCCACCGGCTATCCCCACATCGGCAACATTCGCACGGTGGTATTCAACTGGCTCTATGCCCGCAATCAGGGCGGGAAGTTCGTGTTGCGCGTCGAGGATACCGACCGCTCGCGCTACGTCGCCAATGCCGTGCAGGAGATTATGGACAGCCTGCGCTGGCTGGGGATGGATTGGGACGAGGGGCCGCAAGTCGGCGGTGAGTACGGCCCGTATGTGCAATCGGAGCGCCTGGAGCTCTATCAGCAGAAGGCCGAAGAGCTGCTCAAGAAGGGGTGGGCCTACCGCTGCACCTGCTCCCCCGAACGGCTGGAGCAAGTGCGCGAGGAGCAACGCGCCCGTGGCGAATCGCCGATGTACGACGGGCATTGCCGCGATCTGCCGCCAGACGCTATTGATCCCAACGAACCGCACGTCATTCGGCTCAAGGTCCCCCACGAGGGCGAGACCGTCGTCCACGATTTGATCAAGGGCGATGTGGTCTTCGACAATCGGCTGATTGATGATCAAGTGCTGATGAAGAGCGATGGCTTCCCCACCTACCACCTCGCCGTGGTGGTTGACGATCATCTGATGAACATCACGCACATCATCCGCGCCGACGAGTGGTTGCCCAGCACCCCCAAACACATCTTCATGTACCGGGCCTTCGGCTGGGAAACCCCGACCTTCGTCCACGTCCCCTTGGTGATGGGGCCGGACGGCAAGAAGCTCTCCAAGCGCCACGGCGCGATCTCCGTCAACGAATTTCATAAGCAGGGCTATCTGCCGGAGGCGCTCTTTAATTTCCTGGCGCTGGTGGGCTGGGCGCCCGGCGAGGGCGACGAGCAAGAAATCTTCTCCCGCGAGGAGCTGATCGAACGCTTCTCACTGGAGCGCATCAACAAGGCCGCCGCCGTCTTCTCCTACGACAAACTCGACTGGATGAACGGCGTCTACATCCGCCAGCTGCCCCCTGCAGAGCTGTTGCAACGGCTGATCCCCTTCTGGCAAGAGGCAGGAATGATCCCGACCCCTGTACCGGCGGAGATATTGCGCAAGCTGGAGACCGTCGTGCCGCTGGTGCAGGAGCGGCTCAAGACCTTGCGCGACGTGATCGCTCTGACCGATTTCATCTTCGCCGACATCGAGACGCCCGCCGCCGAACAGCTCATCGGGAAGAAGATGACGGCCAAGCAGACGGTGCTGGCGATCCAACAGGTGCAGGAATTGCTCGCCGGCCTCGTCCACTTCAACGCGGAGACGATGGAACAACCGCTGCGCGACCTCGCCAAGGAGCTCCATCTCAAGGCCGGGCAGCTCTTCGGCCTGATCCGCACAGCGACGACGGGCAAGGATGTGACCCCGCCGCTCTTCGGCAGCCTGGAGGCGCTGGGGCGCACGGAGACGCTGCGGCGTTTGGAGCGCGCGGAAGAGGCGCTCGCTTTACTGCTCGCCGAAGAAGAATCGGGCGAATAGAAGCCTACATAGCAGCACCCCCGCTAAAAAGCGGGGGCGCTTTGCATTCGAGCATCGAACTCAGGGTACCAGCACAATCCACTGCCCGGCCTGGATATTATAGGGCGGCTGGATGTTATTGTAACCGGCCAATCGCTCCACTGTCACGCCGAAGGTCCGCGCGATGCTGTAGAGATTTTCGCGTGGCCCAACGAAATAGGCGGCCTGCCCGGAGGGCGGCGGCACGGGAATCCGCAACAGGGTTCCCGCCGGCACCTGGTTCACATCCGCCAGGCCATTGGCCGCGGCGATAGCCTCCACCGTACTGTTAAAAGCCAACGCCACGCGGTAGAGATTCTGTCCCGCTTGCAGCCGATAGTAGCTCCCCGACGCGATGTAGCTGCTGGGGACGGGAGTCGGCGCCGGCGTGGGCGACTCGGTGGGCAGCGGCGTGGGTGTGGCGGTGGGCAGCGGCGTGGGCGTAGGGGGCGGCGCAGCGCCTTCCACAATGTTCAGCAGCAATGTGTTGAGCACCACCCCTTCCTCTATGCCATCAGCGCGCAAGAGCTGGGCGTTGCTAAAGGCGACTTCGGCCAGCGCGGGGACCAGGGCCTGCACCGGGAAAGCAGCCACGCTCCGCATGATTTCGTCACTGCCGCCCAGGCCCTCAACGCGGTAGCGCAACCGCCCCGATCCATCAACGAGATTCTCCGTCACCTGCGCCCCCTGTGGCAAAGGGCCGGGCATCACCTGGATGCCCGACATCTCAGGGTTGGCATCAATCACCTGTAGGTACAAGATCGGCAAAAGCGCCTCAAGCATCAGCGTGTCAACCTGCTGCCCGCCTACCAGGGTGATCTCAATAAAGTCAATCTCCCCGACCTCCAAAATCTCCGGCCCCTCAAAGGAGAGGACATTGAGCGGTATCACGGGCGTGGCCGTAGGCTCGATCACTTCCGTGGGCGTCTCCACCGGCGAGTCCGCCTGGGGCGCGACCGTTGTCCTCGTGGGCAAACCGCTCACACACTGCGTCACTGTGATCAAAAAAATCGCTAAGACGATAAGGATAAGCCCAATCACCATCAAGCGTTTCATGACATCCCTCCTTCACTTGATTCCCTATACATTCATCTTATACGAGCATCGCAAAAATTGCAAGGCAAGTCGGATTTTTCTGAGCGCCCTACGCAAAAGCGCCTCCGACTGTTTCCAATCGGAGGCGCGCAGTAAACCGAATCAGGCGATGTTACCGTCCCGCCAGCTGGCGATCCAGCATCAACAGGACGTTCTTATGGTCGCCTACCATGCGCAGTTGCTCGACGATGGCGCCGGCGTTCTCCTCCTCTTCGACCTGCTCCTCGATGAACCAGTGCAGTTCGACCTGCGTCGCGTAATCGTTCTCCGCCAGGGCCAGCGCGTAGAGCTCGTGAATCAGAGCCGTGACCTTCTGCTCGTGCGCCAACACGGCCTCGAAGACCTCCAACGGCGTCCCAAAGTCTGCGGGGGGCTGCGAAATCGCCTCCAAGATGACCCGCCCACCCCGCGCATTGACGAAAGCGAAGAACTTCATGGCGTGCTCCACCTCTTCCTCGCTCTGCTTGCGCATCCAATTGGCGAAGCCGGGCAGGTTTTCCGCCTCGCAATAGGCCGCCATAGAAAGATACAGATAGGCCGAGTACAGCTCGTGATGGATCTGCTGATTGATACGTGTTTCGAGTTTCTTGTTTAACATTTGTGTTTGCTCCTTTCAAGCCAAAGTGTTCTATGTTATCGTGATTATAGCGGATTTTGGAAATTTGTCAATAAATAATCTTCTTAATCTCACGGGTGACAGAGCGGATGCAAAGCCGCCACAACCGTCCCCCACTCCGGCAACGAGAGCGTCTGGGCGCGGCGGCGCGCATCGAGGCCGACGCTGTGCAGCGCCTCGCTGACCGCACCGGAATCGAGCTGCAACGTCGAGGCCAACGTATTGTGCAGTTGCTTGCGCCGCTGCGCGAACCCGGCGCGCACCACCTCAAAGAAGAACTCCACGGAGGGAACGGCCACCGGCGGTTCGGCATAGAGATCCAAACAGACCACCGCTGAGGTGACAGCCGGCGGCGGGAAAAATGCCCCTGGCTTGAGTCGCATCACCAGACGGGGCTGCCCATAGAATTGGATGCTCACACTCAAGAGGCTCATGTCGCCGGGTTGCGCCACCATGCGCTGCGCGACCTCGCGCTGCACGGTGACGACCAGCCGCACCGGGCGGACACGCGCCTCCAGGACGTGACGCAAGACCGCCGCGGTGATGTAATAGGGCAGATTTGCCACCACGCGGTAGGTATCCAGGCGCGCGCCCCACAGGGGGAGCGGTGAGGGGGGCAGCTCGCTCTGCAAGAGCACCGCCGGATCCAAGGCGAGAATATCGCCCGCGATGACTTCGACGCGCGGCGATGCGGCAAAGGTGTCGTTGAGCACTGCCACCAACGCCGGGTCGGTCTCCACGGCGAGGACGCGCGCGGCGCGCGCTGCCAGCGGCGCGGTCAACGTCCCTAGCCCGGCACCAATCTCCAGCACGGTATCAGTGGGCTGAATGTCAGCGTGGTCTACGATACGTTGGGGGGCAGTAGCATCAACCAGGAAATTCTGACCGAGGGAACGGCGCGGCGCCAATCCATAGCGGCGCAACACAGCACGGGGATCTTCCATGCCGGTCAGGGCAATACGTAAGGAATCCGACTCGTTGGCGGGACAGGGGTGAGCAGGTAGACCGTCACCCACGAATACCACAGCCTGAGATTGTCATCGTCATAGCCCAGGTCAATGCGGCGGCCCTTGATCGCTCCGCCGGTGTCGCCGGCGTAGCCGATGCCGTAACCGGGCACGTACACCTGCGTCCGCAGCGGGATGACGCGCGGGTCCACGGCCACAATGCCATGCCGCATCACCATGCCTGTAGCTGTAATCCCATAATATGGACTGGTGTCAGGCGTTCCGGCGGTCGAGGCGCTGTAGGATGTCGCCAACATATTCATGGTCCGCCAGTACTCGATGGTGCCGCTCTCGGTCTCCATCTGCCGCACGATGATGTTGGTCCCGTATCCCATCACGCGATTGCTGGGCGCCAGGACAACTGTTTCGCCCTCGACCCGCCGCTCGACCACCTCGTTGTTCTCGTAGCGAAGGCGGATGCGACGCTCCAACACGCCAGGCGCGCCCTCCTGGAGCAAGCCCTGTGTATCAATCTCCATGTTGGAATCGGCCTGCCAGACCGTCTCGTAAGGGATGGGGCTTTGTTCTACCAGAACGCTTTCAGTCACACGGATGACGTTAATGCGGCCCCCCTCCCCCAACGGCGAGGCCAACGAGGGAACAGCATAGTCCAGCCCATTGAGAGTCACACCCAAATCCGCCAACACCTCGCCCACGCGATTGCGATGGGTGCGGGTGCGGATGGTGTGCCCATCCACCGTCACCTCGACGGGCAGCGACCGCTCCAGGCGGATGTGCATCCCGCTCTGCACTGGGGTCGCCAGATCGGGGTAGATGCGATCCGCGCGATAGAAGGAGATGCCCGCCTGCAACAACGCCTCCCCCACGGTGCGCGCATCGGTGTAGAAGGAGATGCGCACCGATCCCTCTTCCAGCACCACCGGCACGGCGCGCGTCACCACGACGCGAAAGCGTGTCAGCGGGGGATCGCTCGGCAGCGGGGAACGCACTTGCAGGGTATCGTGCGACGCCAGTTCGATGCCTTCAGCGGCCAGAATGTCGGCGGGGTTCTCATCGTGGAGGTAGCGGATGCGCTCGCGGCCATCCACCACCAGAATCACCGGGCGGGCGCGCTCAATCTGCACCGTTATCCCCGGTTCCAGCGGCGTTTCCAAAGCTGGGGTGAGCCAGTCCTCGGCGCGCAGCGTCAATCCCAAGTCGGCCAGCAACATCCCGACCGTGGCCTGATGCGTGTGAACCACACGGGCCTCGCCATCAAGCACCAGCGTCACAGGTGTCAATGTCGCCTGATAGCCAAAGGCCAGCCCGGTGAGGGCCAACAGGGCCACCAGCACTCCAAAAACCCGCTCGCGTGTTAACCAGTTCTGCGTCTCGCTCATGCTCCTCAAGGCAATCAAAAAAAGCGCCAGCCTGGACGATACCTGAAGGGTACTGAAGGCCAGGAATCCCACGGCACCCAGAAAACACTCCTTACCGTTGCTTCCTCCCGGACCTGGCGGGGTTCGAAGGTCTCTGCCGCGTAGGCCCCAACCCTCAGCACCCCTCAAACATCGTCCCAGCACTTGTGACCGCGCCATGCCAGCGGCGCTCAGCCTTATCGTAGCGGAAAGCCCCAAAAAGTCAAGCCAGCGCCGCCGTGCGCTCATTTCCACCAGAGACAGGATCAGGTATAATCGAGGTGGTACTGAACTTAAAAGATACCGTGGGAGTCACCATGCAAACCAACACACTGTTATTAGCATCACAATCACCGCGCCGCAGGGAAATGCTGGCCTGGTTGCGCTTGCCCTTTGAGAGCATCGCCCCGGCGCTTGACGAGACGTCCCTCCCCGGCGAGACACCCCGCGAGGAGGCGCTCCGGCTGGCGCGGAGCAAGGCCGCCGCCTGCGTTACCCACGCGCCCCACCGCTGGATTCTCGCCGCCGATACCACTGTCGAATTGGATGGGGTATCGCTCGGCAAGCCGCGCGACCCGGCGGAAGCCCACGCCATGCTCGTGGCGCTCCGCAACCGCCAACATGCCGTCCACACCGGCGTGACGCTCTACATTGCCACAACCGGCGAGAGCTTCACGCGCGGCGTGACCACCGTTGTCTGGATGCGCGATTACACCGAGGCCGAAATCGCGGCCTACGTCGCCAGCGGCGCGCCGTTGGACAAGGCGGGCAGTTACGGCATTCAAAACGCCGCCTTCGATCCGGTCGCGCGCGTGGAGCGCTGCTACGCCAACGTCGTGGGATTGCCGCTCTGTGCCGTCAAGGCGCTGCTTGCCGCCCAGGGCCTCCACCTCGCGCTCGACATCCCCCACCTGTGCCTCGAGAAATTCGGCTATCACTGCCCGGCGCCGGATATGGGATACGAGCGATGAAGACGCCGCGCATCTGGTTCTGGCTCCTGCTGATCGCCCTGCTGGGGGGCTGCGGCGGCGAACCCTCGCCCGTCGTTCCCATGCCCACGGAGGCCCTCGTCCCCACCGCCACTCCCACGCCCGACCTCGGCATCCCCGAAAATGTCGGGCGGGCCTTCCTCACGGCCTGGGCTGCGGAAGATTACGCCCAGATGTACACGCTCCTCGCGCCCACCCTACGCGGCAATCTGTCCCAGGAGAGCTTCGAGCAGGTGCATCGCACCGCCCTGCAGACGACCACCACCCTCAGCATGACCCTCACCCCCCAGACCCTCAGCATCACCGGCGAAGCCACCTGGATTGATTTCGAGGAGCAGTGGCACACCACCCTCTTCGGCACATTGCGCGCCACCAACCGCCTCGACCTCGTGCAGGAAGACGGCCAATGGTGGGTGAACTGGAACCGGGGCACGCTCTGGCCCGATCTCGCCGGCGGCAATCGCTTTGCGGTGGAATATCAAATTCCGCCCCGCGCCAACATCTACGACTACACCGGGGCCGGACTCGCCACCCAGAGCATCATCGTGACCGTGGGCGTGATCCCAGGGCAGATTCAGGATCACAACGCCGTGCTCGGTGCGATCTCGTGGGTGCTGGGGCGATCAACCGATAGCATCTACGCCGCCTACGCCAATCAGCCGGACAACTGGTACATCCCCATCGGCGACACCACCGGCGAGATCGCACAGCTATATGAAGCGCAACTTTCGCAACCCGGCATCGAGCTCCGTGAGCGCGTGGGGCGCGCCTACCCGGAGGATGGCATCGGCGCGCACGTCGTCGGCTGGGTCTCCCCCATCCCCGTTGACCAGCTCGCCACGTACCAGCGGCGCGGCTATCGCAGCGACGCCTGGGTCGGCATCGCCGGCATCGAAGCCTGGGGCGAGTCTTATCTCGCCGGCAGCAATGGGGGGCTGCTCTATCTCATAGATGCGGAGGGGAACTACCTCCGCAAGATCGCAGAGCGCCAGGCTCAGCGCGGGCGCGCGCTCTACCTCACGCTCGACCGCGACCTGCAGCAAGCCGCCGAGCAAGTCCTGGGCGACCGGCGCGGCGCTATCGTCGCCCTGGATGTGCGCACCGGCGCGGTGCGCGCCCTCGCCAGCGGCCCGCATTACAACAACAATATCTTCATCCGCCCCAGCGACAGCTGGACGCTACAGGCGGTGCTCAACGATCCGCAGCGCCCGCTCTTCAACCGCGCCACACAGGGCCTCTACCCTACCGGTTCGGTCTTCAAAATCGTCACCATGGCCGCCGGGCTGGAGGCGGGCGAGATCTCGCCGCAGGCCGGCTTCTCTTGTCCCGGCTATTGGGATGGACTGGGCAGCCTCAATCGCAAAACCTGCTGGCTGGAGACCGGACACGGCGCGCTCTCGTTCTACGATGGCCTCGTCGGCTCCTGCAACGTCGTTTTCTACCAGGTCGGCGCGCATCTCCACAGCCTTGACCCCGACATCCTCCCCACCTACGGGCGCGCCTTCGGCCTGGGGACGCGCACCGGCCTTGTCACGTTGAACGAAGCCGAGGGCCTCATGCCCGATGACGCCTGGAAGTACGCCACATATCGCGAGCACTGGACCATGGGGGACACGGTCAACCTGGCGATTGGGCAGGGCTACCTGCTCACCACCCCGCTCCAGGTGGCGCAGATGATGGCCGCTATCGCCAACGGGGGGACACGCTACAGCCCCTATCTGATAGATCGCATCGCTGCCAGCGGCGGGCAGCCTGAGCAATTCACCAATCCAGTGGCCCAGGGACAGCTGCCCATCTCCGCCGACACCCTCGCCACCCTCCAGGCGGCGCTCCGGGACGTGACCCGCGCGCCCAACGGCACGGCGACGCATCGCTTCCAGGGGCTTGGCATCCCGGTGGCCGGGAAAACCGGCACTGCCGAGGTGGGCGCGGGCGCCGAGCCGCACTCCTGGTTCGCCGGCTACTTCCCCGCCGACAATCCCGAGATCGCGCTGGTCGTCATGGTCGAAAACGCCGGCGAAGGTTCCACCGTGGCCGCGCCGATGTTCCGGCAGGTGATCGAAGCCTACCACGGCCTCCCGCTCACGCCGTTGCCCACCCCCACCGAGGACGCGCCTCAGGGCGATTGAAGACAGTGTTTGTTTATGTTCGATTTTGAACAATAATGCTCTATTTGATCGAAAACAGTTGACAGGGCAACCCTCCCATGCTAGGATAGGGGAGGTTAGTGAGGGGTCATGCTCAAAAGCGAACGTCACACATACATCTTACAGCAACTCAACCAGGCCGGTGTGCTTCGCGTCAAGGAACTCGCTGTCAGGCTCAACGTCAGCCCCATCACCATCCGCCGGGATCTTGAAGCGCTGGAAGCCGAAGGGCAACTGCGGCGCGTCCACGGCGGGGCGGTGCTCAGAGAACCGCAGGAGAGCGGGCAGCAGCGGGCCGACACCTTAGAGCAGCGCATCGCCGATACTGCGGCGCGTTTTATCCCCCCTAACAGCGTTCTCTTTTTGGGGCCTGGCCCGCTGGTGCGGGAAATGATCCCCTTTCTGGCAGAACGCACGGACCTTACGATCATCACCAATGCGTTGGACGTGGCCTGGAGCGCCGCCCGCCTGCACCGCCACACGCTGCATCTGCTCGGCGGTCAGGTTGAGGAGGGGTACGCGATCTATGGCGAGAGCGAGCACCTCGCGCAACTGCGCGCCGACTGGATCGTGCTGCAAGTGGAGGGGATTGACCCCATGCAGGGCATCACCCACGACCACATGGCCTACGCGGTCATGGCCCGCGAACTCTTCCGCAGCACGGCGCAGCTGATGGCGCTGGCGCCGCCCCACCAGGTTGGGCGCGCAGGCGCGGTCTTCATCGCCCCGGCAGAGGAGCTCGATGTACTGATCACCGGACGCGAGGCGGCCAACGCCCCCCTGTGGGACTTGAGTGAGTTGGGGGTCCGCATCATCTTAGCGTAGTGTTTCAACCGTCGGCTCAAGCCGACAGCAATCATAACCTTTAAGGAGGCTTAAGTAATGGGAACTGTAACCTTTCGAGACGTGACCAAGCGCTTCGGCGACGTGATCGCGGTCAAGGACCTCAATCTGGAGGTAGAGGATAAAGAATTCCTGGTCTTCGTCGGCCCCTCCGGCTGCGGGAAAAGCACCAGCCTACGGATGCTCGCCGGGTTGGAAGAGATCAGCGAAGGGCAAATCCTCATCGGCGACCGCGTCGTCAATGACGTGCCGCCCAAAGACCGCGACATCGCGATGGTCTTCCAGTCCTACGCGCTCTATCCGCACATGACCGTCTACGACAACATGGCCTTCGGGCTGAAGTTGCGCAAGACCCCCAAGCAAGAGATTGACCGCCGGGTCAAGGAAGCCGCGCAAATCCTGGGCATCGAGCACCTGCTCGACCGCAAGCCCAAGCAGCTCTCCGGTGGGCAGCGCCAGCGTGTGGCTGTGGGACGTGCCATCGTCCGCGAACCCAACGTCTTCCTCATGGACGAGCCGCTCTCCAACCTCGACGCGAAGTTGCGCGTGCAGGCCCGCACCGAGATCTCCAAGCTCCACCAGCGCCTCGGCACGACCTTCATCTACGTGACCCACGACCAGACCGAGGCCATGACGATGGGGACCCGCATCGCTGTGATGAAGGATGGGTTCCTGCAACAGGTAGATACGCCGCAGAAACTTTACGATCTGCCCAACAACATCTTCGTCGCCGGCTTCATCGGCAGCCCCTCCATGAACTTCTTCAACGCCGCGCTCGTGGAGCAGGACGGCAAGATTTACGCCGACTGCAAGGACTTCCGCGTACCGCTGCCTGAGGAGACGCGCAATGTCTACAAGCCCCACGTAGGCAAAGAGGTCACCATGGGGGTGCGCCCAGAGCACATCCACGACCCCGACTACGAAGCGCCCGGCATCAAGCCCGCCTACGTTGATGCCCGCGTGGAAATCACCGAGCTCATGGGCAACGAGGTCATCGTCTACTTCACGACCGAGGGCGGCCAGCAGTTCCAGGGGCGCTTTGACCCGCGCACGAAGGTCACGGTAGGTATGACCAAATCCTCCGCCTTCGATATGTCCCGCGTCCACATCTTCGACAAAGAGACTGAACAGGCAATCCGCTAAAGTTCCGTATCAATACACACTGGCCGGCGATATGCCGGCCAGTGTTGTTTCTACAGCGGACTGAGCACGGCGCTACTGCTCAGGGCGCTTTCTCGGCGGCGGGGGCCAGCGGCAAGGTGAAGACGAAGCGGCTGCCAACGTCGTTGGGGCCTGGCTCGACCCAGATCTCCCCGCCGTGCGCCTCGACCGCCAGCTGGCAGAAGGTCAGTCCCAGGCCGTAGCCCCGCCGCTGCGCGCTGCTCCCTTCCACTTGCGCGAAGCGCTGGAAGATGCGTTTGCGATCTTCGAGAGGGATCCCCGGCCCGGTATCAGTCACACTGAAGGCCATCCACTCCCGATACGCTTCCACGCCCAGGCAGATCTCGCCCCCCTCCGGCGTGTATTTGATGGCATTGTCCAGCAGGTTCATCAGCACGCGCTCGATGCGCTCCACATCCAGGCTGATAGGGGGCAAATCGCGCGGGATTTCATACCGCAATTGAATGCCGTGCGCCTCCAGGCTGAGTTTCAGCTGTTCCCCCGCCCCCCGCAGGAGCACCGGCACGGGGACCTCGGTCAGGTTGAGATTGACGCCCGTATCCTCGATTTTGGCGATGTCGAGCAGGGAATCAATCAACCGCTGCATCCGCCGGTAAGCCGTGTTGGCAATGTCCAGAAGCTCACGATTCTCGGTCAACACCTCCGCCGGCAGGACGACTTCGAGCAGCTGGAGCGCGCCAAAAATGATGCCCAGCGGATTGCGCAAATCGTGGATGATGAGATCGCTGGTCTCCTGGCGCACGCGCTGTAAATCCAACAGATGCGCCTTCTCGCTTTGCAGCTGCGAGACCTGGCGTCCCAACCGCCGGCTGGTGCGCGCCTCGGCGGTGCGGACATCGTCGGCGCGACGCAGGCGGGCGCTCAGCGAGGCCATGATGCTCATCGCCAAAGCAGGGCTGCTGCTGAGCAGCTTCTCGAAGCCACCCCGCTCCACCCGCAACAGGCGCACATCCTCGATAGCGACCAGCGAAGCGGAACGGGGCGCATCCTCCAACAGGGCCATTTCACCCAACACCTCGCCCGGCCCGCGATAGCCCAACACACTTGGGGACGCAAAGCTGCCCTTCACTACCGCTACCCGGCCAGACCACAGCAGATACATCGCATCGCCGGCCTGTCCCTCACGGCAGAGGACCGCGCCGCGCTCATACCGCTCCTCGTGCATCAGCGCGAGCAAGAGATCCCGATCAATGGAAGTGAGGTGCTTGAGAAAGGGAGAATCCGCTGCGGACTCGGAAAAAGCATTGCCCAACGGTTCCGCAGCCAACAACCTTTCGAATTCTTCTGGGGTCAATTTATCCATCGTGTGCGCTCCTTCAAAAATAGCGAATCTGCGAATGGTG
>Ga0209614_1000474_pt1 | contig 34913 bp, 30 predicted proteins | sample BlaSprsedimmetaG_FD_185484 | JGI IMG/M metagenome (GOLD analysis project Ga0209614, IMG submission 185484) | Hot spring sediment bacterial and archeal communities from California, USA to study Microbial Dark Matter (Phase II) - Blank Spring... ...
GGATATTCATATCCCGGATTATTAAAATTATTCAAAGAAAGGGTTGATGTCAAGATCTTTTCGACGGGCGGGACCGTCCGGTCCGGATGCCACCCCGCAAAATTCACGTCGGATACATGCTTGAGTCGCCTCTCTTGACTTTTCTCGAAACCCTCTTCGATGGTTGGGGTCTTTCTGCCGGAAGGTGCGGCCGTCCCGTCTCCCGCCAGCGTCATTTTTGTCTTGCGACCCGTTGAAGAAATTCACCCCGCCGGCACAACAGATCCAGCGGGGCGAATGACATACGGAAGAAAATCCCACCGGGGTATTCCCGACGTTGTTTGTTTAGTATTCCGTCACCGGAATAAAGCCGATGCTCTCGATGATCTCCTGGCCCTTCGGCGTCAGATAGAGGGAAATAAAACCATGGAGATGGCTTCCCAGTTTCGGATACTTGTCCGTGAACAGATACAGGGCGCGTGCGATCGGGTACGTGCCCCGGGCTACCGTCCGCGGGGTCGGGGCGACATCGTTGATGGAAAGCGCCTTGACGGTATTGTCTACGAATCCGAGTCCAGCATAGCCGATGGCATTTGCCGTACTCTGCACACGCTGGCGTACCGCCCCGTTGCTGCCGACATACTCGCAATTCCCCGCGATCTTTTCCTTGCGCATGACGATTTCATTGAAGGTTTCATACGTGCCGCTGTTGGTATCCCGGCTGATCATGATGATCGGACGGTTAGGCCCTCCGACCTGATTCCAGTTGGTGATTTTCCCTGTGTAGATATCACGCACCTGATCTACGGTCAGGTTTTTGACCGGATTACTCGGATGCACGATAATCGGCAGGCCGTCCATGGCCACCACATGGGCTACGGGCATGACGCCCTTCTCGATGGCGGCCTTGAATTCACCGTCTTTCATAAAGCGTGACATCGCCCCGATCTGACAGGTGCTGTTGATGAGGCTCTTGGCGCCGTTGCCGCTGCCCGACTCGCTGACTGTGATATTCACACCCTTGTTCTGCTGCATGTAGAATTCGGCGAAGGCCTTGACGATCGGTCCGACCGTCGTAGAACCGTCGATCACGATCTTGTCCCCCTGCGCCGGAACCGCAACGGCGAACAACAGGACGAAACCCGCCACCAGGATTGTATTGAATATACGCATTTGGAACTCCTTTTTTTTGATCCGCAAAACCGGAAAAGAGGGACCGGGACAGTCAAACGTCCCGGTCCTGTCCCGCATGGGTTGATTTAGAACACCACCTGAACCTGAATCCTTGAGCGAAGATGGCTGTCATCTCCCTTGGCTTCATTCTTGAGCATGGCCACATCTCCGGTCAGCTTCATGCTGTGGCCGAGCTTGTTGAAGTAGACATTGAAACCGGCCATGATCTCGGTCTGGATATCATCGTCGATATCCGTATTGGGATCATAGGACGCATACCGCACAGCTATTTCGAACTTCTCCGGAACGACCATGAAGCTGCCCTGGCCGTACAGACCGCTCGATTTGGTTTCCACGCTCTGTCTTTTCTGCGACCGATTGTAATATTCACCGACCAGGTAGAGGCCGCCGAAACGGTATCCCGCGCCTCCGACATACCGGCTGTCCGCGGCAACGGTCTTGTCTTCATCTTCGGCCTGATTTGCTAAGGCCAGGTCGAAGAAGACCAGGTGTTTTTACGACGGCTTGATGTCGCCCTGGCTCATGCCGAAATCACCCAGGGGATTGACCGACAGGCGTCCGACAAAGAGAGGGCCGCGCTTCGCAATATTCGCTCCGCCTTCTCCCCCGCCGTTGAACAAACCTGCGCTGTACTGAAACTTCTTATCCGAGAGACTTCCATGGACAAGGACACCGACGTCCCGGCCGAGGCCTAATCGTCCCGCGGTGACGGAACGATCGACAAAAGTCTGCCGTCCCGAAGATTCCAGCTACTGACGATCGAAACGGACCTTGTACTGACCGAACCGGACGTTCAGCGCCGAGCTGTGCGCGTACTCGATCAACCCGTCTTTCAGAGTCGTTTGCCCTTTCTTCGCGAAATCGGACTGGAATTCCCATTTCCAGTTCTTGTACATGGAACCCTTGAGCGCCAGACGAATCCGGGGTATCGAGAAATTGCTCAGTTCGGCTTCTTCTTCATAGGTGTGCCGAACCTGGATTCGTCCGCCGATCTGCAGGGCCACATTCTCACCCTTGAACGCCACACCCTTGGCGGGTTTGACTCCGATTTCCTGCGCCGCCGCCGACACGCATAGTAAAAGCGACAGGCTCGTTAGCAACAACTTTCTCATTTCTTCTTCTCCTCATGTGTGTGATGTGTTTTCGACGAAGTGCCTGTACCCCGCCGACTGAATCGCTGGATGCATGGACTGTCTAACACCCACCGGTATTTTACATCCGGTTTGTTATAAATGAATAAAAGGATTGTTAGGAGTCCGTTAGGGCCTTAATAAAACATAAAAACTGCTTGCTTTGGTGAAGTTTTCAAATTATTATGGAACATAAATAAACCATTCTTTCGGAGGGGATGTAGCATGTCACGACAATTCCAGAGAGAAATAGAAAGATTGAAAGAACAGATTCTATCGATCGGCACAACCGTCGAGGAAAGCCTGTACAAGGCCGTTTCGGCCATTGAGGAACGAAGAGAAGACGATGCACAGGCTGTCATCGACGGGGACAAGACCGTTGACCAGATGGAAGTCGATCTCGAGGAGGAATGCCTCAAACTCCTCGCACTGTATCAGCCGGTGGCCATCGACCTGCGATTCATCGTCGCGGTCCTGAAAATCAACAACGACCTGGAACGCATCGGGGATCTCGCCGTCAATATCGCCGAACGGGCACTCTTTATCGCCTCCGAACCGGATACGGGCCTCCTGTTTGATTTCGGCGCCATGGCCGGGAAAGTGCAGAAAATGCTCAAGAACAGCCTCGATTCCCTGGTCAGGCTGGACGGCCTGCTCGCCCTCGAAGTCATCCGCGCGGACGACGAGGTGGACGCCATGAACCGGGAGATGTATCTCCGGGTTTCGAAGGCACTCTGTGATCAGAAGGGGAATCCGAATACCCTCCTTCACCAGTTCATGATCGCACGTCATCTCGAGAGGACCGCCGATCAGGCCACCAACATCGCCGAAGACGTGATCTACATGATCGAAGGCCAGATCGTCCGGCACAAGACGGAAGACTATCGCATGGCACATAAGAAAAGGAAATAATCTGTTTTATCCCATGCCCGGAATCAGGGGGCATGCACGGATTCGGAATCGGCGGACGGTTGACACAAAAGGACTGTCCGCGTATGTGATGGAATTTATGGAAGCAGGGTGTCCGACAGCCAGGCGGTCCAGGCTCCGAAACCTTCTTTTGTCTTTGCGGACATTTCAAAGAGCGTCGCCTTCGGATTGATCCGGAACACATTCTCCCTGAAAACTTCGGACCTGAACTCGACATGCGGCAAGAGATCCGTCTTGTTCAGGATGCAGGTCTTCGCGGCGCGGAAGGCGAGCGGATATTTGAGGGGCTTGTCATCCCCTTCCGTGACACTGAGGATCACCACTTTTTCGTCTTCTCCCAGATCGAACGCCGCCGGGCAGACCAGATTGCCGACGTTCTCGATGAACAGGATGTCCAGATCGTCGAGCGCCAGGGAGTCCATGGCACTCCGGACGAGTCGTGCGTCCAGATGGCAGCCGCCGTGGGTGATGATCTGCACCACGGGCACGCCGTGTTTCGCGATCCGGCGCGCATCGTTGTCGGTCTGCACGTCGCCTTCGATTACGGCCATGCGAATCCGGCCCGCCAGCAAATCGAGCGTCTGTTCGAGGATGGCCGTCTTTCCGGACCCGGGCGAACTGAGCAGGTCCAGCGTCCGGACATTCTTCCCGCGCAGGATTTCCCGGTTTTCCTTCGCAATGTCTTCGTTTTTCTCCAGAATCCTGCGTTCGACGGTGATGATCTCCATCAGTGAATCTCCACGCGTGAGATGTTCATTTCGTTTCCCTGGATGACTTCGGTCTCCGCGGCACCGCATGCCGGGCAGGCAAACTCGAAATCCCGGATTCCGAATTCCTTTTCACAGGATTTGCACCGGGCACGGGCCGGTACCCATTCGATCTCCAGGCGGGACTGGGCGAGAGGGGTGTCCGCGATGAGGGCCTCGAAGGCGAACTGGAGGGATTCGGCGACCAGGGCGGTGAGTTCGCCGATGCGGAGATAGACCGTAATGCTTTTAAATTGGGATCCCGGCCGGCAAGCCAGGGTTTCTTTCACGATCTCGATGATCTGTTGGGCGATGGCCATCTCATGCATGCAGAATGATACATATAATCAGGGAAAGAGGCAAGAAAAAATTGACGCGATTTAGTGGTTGCTTTTCCCATCGGAAAATCGTAATGTGTCTATCAAAAAAAAGGAGACGGAATGTCCCTTTCCGTAGCATTGCAGGATAAACTGGACAGACTGCGAACAATCCTTGAGGAAATGGGATCGGTGCTCGTCGCCTTTTCAGGCGGGACGGACAGCGCACTGCTCCTGAAGGTCGCACGGGATACCCTGGGAAACCGTGTCGTCGCGGTGACCGCCGAATCGGAAATTCATCCCGATTTTGAGACCGAAGGCGCACGCGGGTTCGCAAAAGACCTGGGGGCCGGCCATGAAATCATCCGTTCCTCGGAAATGGAAAACGCGGTTTTCCTGGAAAATCCGCCGGACCGCTGCTATCACTGCAAAAAATTAATTTTCTCTGCATTGAAATCCGTCGCGGCGGAGAAAGCGATTCCCTGGGTGGCGGACGGTTCCAATGTGGACGACACAGGAGATTACCGTCCCGGCATGCGGGCATTGGAAGAGCTGCGAATCCGGAGTCCGCTCAGGGAGGCGGGACTGACCAAGACGGAAATCCGGGAAGTATCGAAGGCTCTCGGACTGCCCACATGGGATCGCCCGGCCATGGCCTGCCTCGCCTCGCGGATTCCGTATGGGACGCGGATCACGATCGAAGCGCTCAGGCGGATCGCCGAGGCCGAACGGCTCCTGCGGTGTCTCGGATTTCGCCAGGTCCGCGTACGGGATCACGGAACCGTCGCGCGCATCGAGGTCCTTCCGGAATCACGGAAAGCGTTTTTGGACGAGGAGATGTGCGCCCTCCTCGTGATCAAGCTCAAACTGCTGGGATATCGTTACGTCGCCCTGGACCTGGAAGGATACCGGACGGGCAGCCTGAACGAGGCATTGAATGCAGGATGAAGACCGGAATGTCCCTTCGGCGGTTTCCGCGCGATCACGCCGAGCGTAATAGACACATCGGATGAATAAAACATCTAAGCCGTCGCAGGGTTTTCCTCCTTAAGAACACTCCGCAAGTCTCATCCCGGGCAAAACCCAAAAGGACCGCGAGCCTCCCCGGATTGATTCATATGATGTGTATCGGTCGATCGAGTTCAGACCGTGCTTTTCTGTTGCTTTTCAGGGAGAAATAATGTATTCTTTATGCACGTAACCCGCCGGTTCAGGAAAGGAAATATGGATCAGGAAAAACTGACGCAGTTGCTCAAAGACATTCGGGACGGCCGGATCGATATCGGCGATGCACTCACCCAATTGCGGGCCTTGCCGTACGAAGACCTCGGGTTCGCCAAGATCGACACCCATCGGGCCCTGCGCCGGGGATTCCCGGAAGTGATTTTCTGTCAGGGCAAGACCGTGGAACAGGTCCGGGAAATCGTCCGCAAGATGCGGGAGTCTTCAGAAATCATCCTGGGGATGCGGGCGTCCGAGGAGATCTACCGGGGTGTACGCGAGATCGCGGATGACGTGACATACAATCCCCCCGCCCGCACCATCGTGGTGGGGAAAAAACCGGAACCGAGAACACAGGGAACCGTGCTTGTAATCTCTGCGGGGACCGCCGACCTGCCCGTGGCCGAAGAGGCCGCCCTGACCGCCGAAGTGATGGGAAACCGTGTCGAACGCCTCACGGATGTCGGCGTGGCCGGCGTCCATCGTCTGTTGCAAAATGTCGTACAGATTCAGAAAGCCACGGCTCTCATCGTCGTGGCAGGCATGGAAGGCGCCCTGCCCGGGGTCGTCGCCGGTCTGGTCGACAAACCCGTGATCGGCGTTCCCACCAGCGTGGGTTACGGGACGAGTTTCGGCGGCGTCTCCGCCCTGCTCACCATGCTCAATGCCTGTTCACCGGGCCTGGCCGTCATGAATATCGACAACGGCTTCGGTGCGGGGTACCTGGTGACCCTGATCAACCGTCTGGCGGGGTAATCTGCCTTTACCGCCTACCCGGAACCCCGTACCCTTTCACCGTCATCTCGTGATGGAATTCAACCACAAGGACAACCAGTGAGACTCGCCTACTTCGACTGTTTCGCCGGTGCAAGCGGCGATATGATCCTCGGCGCGCTGCTTCACGCCGGACTGGAACTGGAAACCCTGCGCACTGAACTCGCGAAACTGGATTTATCGGGATACGAAATCCGGGCAAGAAAATGTGTCCGGAAAGGCATCGCGGGAACGAAATTCGACGTGATCATCGAAGGCCATGCGGATCAGCCCCATGCCGTTCATAACCGGGGGCATGTTCATAAACCATCTGAACCTCATCATGCCCATCGCACCCTGAAAGACATCCGGCGCCTCATCGACCGCAGCGGGCTGTCGGACGGGGTGAAAAAGACGGCCATCCGGATTTTTATGCGTCTCGCAGAGGCCGAATCGAAGATTCACGACAGGGCCGTGGACGACATTCACTTCCACGAAGTCGGCGCGGTCGATTCGATCATCGACATCGTCGGCGCGGCCATCGGATTCGAACTCCTGGGTATCGGGCGGATTGCCGCATCCCGAATCCATGTGGGGTGCGGGACGGTCCAATGCGCTCACGGCACCCTGCCCGTCCCGGCCCCGGCCACGGCCGAGCTTCTGAAAGGCATTCCCGTTTTCTCGAGCGGAATCGAAGGGGAACTGACCACGCCGACCGGCGCGGCCGTACTCACGACGCTGGCGGAAAGTTTCGGACCCATGCCGCCTCTCCGGATCGGGAATATCGGATACGGTGCCGGCTTCCACGATCTGCCGATCGCCAACATGCTGCGCGTATCGATCGGGGAAACGGACGTGGAAAGCGAATCGGACGCCGTCCGGCTCATCGAGACCAACATCGACGACATGAATCCGCAGTTCTATGAACACCTCATGGATAAGCTGTTTGAGGCCGGTGCGAAGGATGTCTTCCTCAATCAGATCATCATGAAAAAATCCCGTCCAGGCGTAATTCTGAGCATCATCGCCGATCCTGCGGGGACCGAAGAACTGATCGATCTCGTGTTCCGGGAAACGACCACGCTCGGTGTGCGCATCTCGGATGTGAAGAAACGCATGATCCTGAAGCAGGAAGTGCGGACTGTCCGAACCCCCTGGGGCGAAGCACGGGTGAAGGTGCGCGTTTTAACCGACGGTTCGCGGACCTATGAACCGGAATATGAGGATTGCAAGGCACTGGCGAATACCGGGAATATCACCATACAAAAAGTCTATGAGGAATTGAAAACACGCGCACGCAAGGAGGAAGAATCATGAATTCTTCCCTTTGGATAATCCGGCGGGGACATCCCGTCCTGGATACCAGCGCCCAGACCGGAAATCTCATGGCATGAAAACGGTATTCAAAAAAGAAACGCTCTTTGAACTCCATCGGATGCGCGAAAAATGTAAGGCCCGGGATTTCCGCTCCATTTTTTTAACCCCGTCTCATTTATACCTGTTTGTGATCCTGGTATTGCGCGCATTGATTATCAGACTGATTCCCTCCCGGACAACGATGTATTTCATCAGGAAACCGATTGACAGCCTGAATCCCGTCAGGCATGAACCCGGATATGTTTTTAAGACTTTCGATCGCTGTTCCGATGAAATTATTCGTTTTGCAGAAGCCCGATCGAGTGAGAATAAAGATCTGATCGGTGAAATCTATCTGGACATCCTGAAAAACCGGTTTCAGAAAGGGGTTCTCGCCTGTTCATTGTTGAATGATAAAAATGATATCGTTTCGATATTCTTTACGTCGAATCAGAGCACTTTCATCGAACAGGTCAGGGAATATTTCGAACCCGAAGATCTTGAAATAATCATTGCTGACATATACACTCTAAAAGAATACAGGAGAAAAGGACTCTATCTGATCCTGTTGAATCATGCGGGAGCGTATTATTTGAAGCAGGGATTCAAATCATTCGTCATGTGGATCATGAAACACAACAGGGCGACAGTCATGGCGCAACTCAAAGCGGGTTTTACATCTGTTTTTCAGACAGTGCGCTTGTTTTCCTGGTTTGGAATCAGTAAAGTCTCCTACAATAAAACGGTTATACCCCTAGATAGACTGTGATTCATTCATGATAACCGTTTAGACCGTCTCTTCACCGCATCGCCTACGGTATATGTGTTATCCTGATTGAAAGTATGCGTCGCGATGATTGATTTCTTCCAATCGGGTCTGATGAATTCAACCTCCGACTCCATATATTCCTTTTCATTTAGACGTGTAATCTCATTCAATCGGTATCCATAGCCGTAACACAGCGAACCATCCTGCGAAGGCCTGATGATCTTCCCCGAATCAACAAAAATCCTGCCGGCGGGTCGGGCCTTCCTGACATCCGTTACCACGGGATTCAACGGATGGGGAATCCAATCCTCTGAAAATAACGAGTCCGAATAAAACAGATAGAGGGCATCATAATACAGATCACTGTTGAATAACGACTCCCTGTCCTGTAGAATACAGGTGAACAGCCACCACTTCTGATGATGAAAAAAAAGGGTTGTATCGACGGCATCCACATTTTCCATCAAATTCATCCTGAATTCCCACTTCAGCGGGAAATCCGTACATTCATACAATTCGATGGTTTTGTTGAGCCGGGTTTCCGGGATCATGAATACGCACCCGCCGTCTTCGAATATAAAAGGATATGACAGGTGATAGTTTCTTTCCAATACCTTTACCGGCTCGTCAAACCCTCCGTTTTCCTTCATTCCGATAACCGATATGTGACCCTTTTCTTCTCTATAAGCAAACTCTTCGAAAAAGATATAATGCCGCTCATTCCGGAATAGAATGAACGGATCGGCCCAGAATTTATTTTCGGGGGGCAGAATTTCCCGGTATCTCTTCAAATCGCTTCTGTCCTTGTTCTCTGCATATATGAGTATCCATTGTTCCCGAAAAATGAAGGTCAGGAATTTTTCTCGTATCAAGGACAAGAGGTGCCTGACAAGGTGTATTAAGATTTGCCGGCCGGGAGTCTCTACCGTATTCTTTCTTTGATGATTCTCTTTCTGCGGGCCGAGTCGCTGATCCGGATGAGAAGCCGCCGTCCCCAGCGACGCGGTTCTTAACAGATCCCCGGACAACAAGGTCAAAGACTTCCAGAATAAATTGTTCCTGTTTCTGTAAACAGATCGTTTATCCGTCATGATATAAGATTCGGAAAAAATGATTTCCTGATCGTTTTCACCACGCATCATGAGCAAACGTACGCGGGTCACGGGATCCCGTTCCATCACCTCCCGAAAGCCCGCACATCTCCAGGAATTGGGCTCTCCCCTTCCGAATTGATACCGCCAGACACCCAACCTTACCGCATTACATATTCCGCCGTGCACCTTCCCGGGGACAAGCTGAATCATGACGTCCAATGGATGCCGGTTGATCACATGCAAATCGTTTTCGGAAAAGCTTCCCCCTGCGTTGCCGGATACCCGGTGTATCCTGATTTCTCCATTCGAAGGGAGCAATGACCGGAGATTCTTTTTTTGAAACGCATCGGGGATATCTGTTTTCTTGAAATAATGACGGTCCGCCCGGCAATACCATTTCAAGAAAAAGGAAAGAAACCTATTATTGTTCGCGGAAGGTATCGCCTCTTTCAGGATGATCCATTCGATTCTCAGAAAATCCAAATCGATCAATCTCTTGATCAGAGTATATTGCCACGCCTCGACGACCAGGGAGTCGAGCAATATGCCGATTTTCAGTTTAGGCTCGCTCATTTATTTTTTCCACCGGAATCGTATTTATTAAAGGGAAGGGTACTGCTTTTTTCCGGATCGGAACAGTTTCCTGCACAAAACAGAGCCCATAAAACGAAAAAAGGGCAAAGGATCTCGCCAATAAAACGTTCCATGGGATTTTGCCTGAATCACATTCTGAATCCAAAGGAAATAATCACCGGCTCTTGTGTTTTTTTGCCTGATCAATGAAACCAAATCACCCGGAACATCGATCCAATAAACCTTCCTTCGTTTCCGTGGTTTGGCCTGAAATGGAAATCCCGTTAAAGATTGATATGCAATCATCAACAAATTATCATCCAAATATTCACAAAGATCGACCTGCAGCCAGATGCGGGGATTGGTTTCAACAAAGAAGAAATCTTGTTTTCTCCGATCAAACTTGAATTCTGTGTTTGAAAACCCTGTCAGGCGGGTTTGGTCGACAAAACGAAAAACTTTTTCTTCCAATTCTTGAATTTCTTCCGTGTGCACAGAAGTCGCGGTCCCAAAATCAACGGGATACTGCCTGATTTTTCTGACCGTATGAAATAATTTGTTACCGCCATTTAATCTGAGCAGATTGATTTCAATGTTGTTGGTCGTGTTCCCGGGAATGATCTTTTGAATAAGAAAATCAATCTTCCTGTTCATGAGCATTTGAACGGCTTTCTTTAACTCATCGGGACAGTTCGCCTGAAACCCCTTATCATTAAAATATTTCCTCCATTGATAGGATTTCCTTGATTTGATAAAGACGGGATATTCTATTTGATCGGCCGATGCTTCCATCTCTTCGCGTGATGAAACCTCAATATATTCCGGCACTTTCAATCCGGCCTTGGCGGCCGCTTCGAACTGCAGTTTCCGGTCGAGCAGAATGCCGACACTTTTCTCGGGAGGTAACAGGAAGTGGGCTCTTTCAGAAAATTCTTGCCGGTATCGATTGAGAAAAAAAACATATTCATCGGATGATGGTATCAGGACGGGTTTATGTTTGAGGCGAGAAAGTCTGTCCTGTAAAAAAAGAAAAAGTTGTTCGGTTTGAAATAAAGGATCGGGACAATGACAGGCCTCGATTAATCTCGAGTGAAAGCCTGGTTGTGTCTTGTCATAATCATAGCCAATAACCTGAATGCCTCTTTTATGTAAAATTCGTGCCGCATTGATACTCGTCTGAAACAAGCCCAGGATGACCACCGGATTCATATATTTCATGGAAATGTCCGAATAATAATTGATCACGTATTATTATTGCTCGAGTCTGACCTGAACACCCTGGGGAGGCGAAAGCCGGCTCAGTTCTGCGTCTGTATGCAATGAGAATCTGAAAAAGACCAGGTTGTCATTGTCCCAGTCGGAAGACCAGATCCAATGAACATCGTCGTCCGTCGAAATATTGGTCACGTTTCGATAGCTCGCCCACGGTGCCGCTGTCCCGTGTAGCCCCCAACTCGTGGCCTTTGGCCATGACAGATCGTCAAAAACAACGTCTTGCCAGCCAAACTGTTCAACCGTAGAGACTCTCCATGTTTCATTGCTCACATATTTTCTTCCCATAAATTCTATTTCAGCCACAAGTCCCGCAACCCCGCCCTTATCAATTCCTTTGATGGCAACGACATTCTTTCCGGGTATCGACAATACCTCATAACGGGTTCCGGTGGACCAGTTGTCTCCTGAACCGATAAACTCCCCGTTGATAAAAAGTTCATACTCATTGTCGGCTGCGGCCGTGACCACAATGGCTTCGGAAACGGCCTCATAAGTCTTTTGTGTGTTCGGTTCGATGATGTTCCCGGCGATGGACAGATCTTTCACATTCTGAACGGTCAGCCTGTAAATTTCACCGGGAGTGTGAGATGTTGTCGTCAGGACGACACGCTTGGATGTCTCATGGAGCCGGGCGAGAGAAACCATGACACCCTGGTCAATTTGATAATTTGTATGGGTTTCCGCCGTCGACCGATCGACAGGCTCATCGAAAGAAATCTCGATGGAATACATACCCGTAGCCATAACCTTGGTGATCTCAGGACCGTTCAGGTCTGCAATCGTTGAGAAATTCCCCGTCAGCGGGGTTTCACTCGCATTCCCGAAATTATCATATCCGATAATCTTGTAGGCGTACTGGGTGCTTTCAGTCAGGTTCTCGTCTTTGAAACTCGGCTTATAGCAGATGCCCGCAATTTTGTTGTTTCGAAATATTTCATAAAACATCACGGTATCACCGTCGCTGGCAGCGGGCGGTGACTGCCAGCTTAAAAGGATTGTCCTCTCGGTCGCTTCATCCAGTTTAAGCCCCGTGGGACTGAGAGGCGGGATTGTATCGATCGCCGTTCCTACATATTTGAGTTTAAAGGCATCCGCGATGACCAGACCATTTGCCTCATTGTTGATCGTCATCCGGACATCTGCATTCTTTGAGAAATAATACTGTCCCAGACTGTTCCATTGGGATAAATGTTTCGATTGATCAATGGTGCGGCTTAAAACTTTATTGCCCTCCACGGTTAACAAGAAAGGCACATCGGTCGCCACCGATGCCGTCACTCCGGGTGCTCCGTGCCATTCAAAAAGTTCATAGACACCGGACACGGATATTGTAGGACGATATATCGCATAACTACTGCCATCACCCGACCAGGCGTATTCGCTTAAATACTGTCCCAACCATCTGAAGCATCCGCTTCCCCATCCGCCGCCTCCACAATCCTTTGTCCATGCACCCACGATAACCGCAGGATCCGACCCGGGAGAGGTGTCGTATTCCGAGTTGTCGATTATAATATCGGTAATCACCGTCTGTTCTGAATTCACCAGAACCATCGCATCACCGAAATATCTGGGCCCTCCGCTCAATGGATTCCCATCCAAGACCCTGGAACTGAAAATTTCCCCGGTGTTCCAGTCAGGATCCTGCCCCCCCTTAAAGGAATAGTATGGCCCATCATATTCTGCAAACTGCTTCAAACCGGCATCCGTAAATGTCACCGGTTCACCGCGGACATTGAGCACCACCACACCCTTTTCGAAAAATCTGACGAAAACGGCATCCGTCCCCACTTTCATTGTTTGATGAGCCTTCGATGTCGGCATGCCCAAATCCACTTCAAATTCATCATAATAAGACATCAGATAATGATCTTTGTATCTGATTTGATGACCGAAGAAACCATTGCCCATCAGTGCTGTACACAGTGCGAAACGCATCAATTGAAAATCATTCCGCACATTCACAGTCTCTGAAACGTTTCTCCAGCCGGGGCAGCCGTCGATATAGATGGCCTGCGGTTCTTGCAGTGTTTCCATTAGGCTCGAATAGGTGCTGAACCCACTATACCATTTGGCTCCGGTGAATCCACCGCCGTATTCAAAAACATACCCGTTGAAACTACTCCGATACGGCGGCAATGTGGTTCCATTAACGACAAATATCTTCTGTGGCGGTAAAGCGGCATCAAGGCCTTGAACAATCTTACCGGCGCCTTCTGTCCATCTCGCGATCACCCAGTCACGGCCGTGTTCATCATAGTCATTAATCCCGTTTCTGTCTAAATCAATATCCCTTTGGGCATCGCCCCAAGGGGCCCCCCAGAGCCCGTCGGTGGCAATTCCGTCGAATACTTTCAAATCCACCAGTTGACTCATATATTCAATGACCGCATCGCTGTACTGTTTACCCCCGACCTTGGGACAAAATTTGGTCAGATCGGCAAGCGTCGATCCTCCCCCATATATTTTTACATGTCCGCCCTGGGAATTTCTCACAATCCATTCATCGTAAAAAGTCTCCACGGCCTGTCTGCCGCCATTGATGTCGCGCGTTGCGACAATCACCGCGTTGGGATTGATTTCCTTGATAGACCGAGCAAAGCTGCTCGACGTAAACGTCGACATGATAAAATCATATTGGGCAAACCATGCCGCCGAAGCACCGCCGCCCCAGTGAAACGCCCCTGTACGTGGATATGTATTGGGGAATTGTCCCGTTGCCGATCCAAAAAACACACTGCACAGGAATCCAATCGTCCATATTTTCCATATTTTCATAAATCCTCCCCGTAACCGGGCTTGTTGTGTAAGATATCCGATGTCTCAAGTCCCAGTTTCTCAGATAAGAGTGTATCATACAACCGAATAAAACCATTAAGCTGGGTTTCCAGTGAATAATGCTCCTGGATAAACTTTCGGGCCTGACGACCCATCCTTTCCATACGCTCCGGATTCCGCAATAACAAGGCCAGCGCCCGGGAAAGCGCCTCAACATCGCCGGGCGGCACCAGGAGACCCGTCACCCCACCTTGAATCACTTCGGGGATTCCTCCGACAGCGGATGCGATAATCGGCAACGAAGCGGCCATGGCTTCGAGGAGCGCGTTCGGCAATCCCTCGGTATAGGAGCATAACACAAAAAGATCCATCACGCCCAGCAGTTCGGGAATGTCTTTCCGGAAACCCAGAAAACGAATTCGATCGCCGACACCCGCCTTTTCAGCGAGTGAAAGCAACCGCTCTCTGTCCGGGCCGTCTCCTACGAATATACAGGCCATATCCGGGAAATCGTAAGCGATGCGTCTGATAGCCTGGATCAGGAGTGGATGCCCCTTATAGGATTCCAGCCTACCGACCGTCCCGATGACCGGCCAATTCCGTTCTAAGTTCAACGCTTTAAGGCAATCAGGCCGATTCTGTTTATATTTCTTCAAATCCACGCCATATGGAATCAAATCAATTTTTTGGGCTGGAATACGGCGCCATTGGATAAGACTGCGCCGAACATCTGAAGAAACCGAGACAATACGATCCATTTTCTTAGCCGCCCACCGGTAACCGATACGACGTTGAATCGGATGATGAAATACATTATTCTCATGAGAGACGGTCTCCCAGGAAATCCGGATCGGAACACGGGCCAGGATTCCGGCCATTGTACCGATGACATCGGCATAGAAGAGCGTCGTTTGGACTATTTGCGTTTTTTCTTGGCGCATTAATGAAGCAACACGTTGTACCTGCCTGAAATCAAAGGCAAAACGTTTTGAGAAAACAAAAGCAGATACGCCGATTTGTTCGAAGGCCTCGTGAAGCACGCCCCCCTGACCAACGCTGCAAATGGTCTGAACGATCCGGTTTGAATATCTCTCGTGGATCAACCGAACGAGTTCGAGCAGTTTAAGTTCCGCTCCGCCAATTCCAAATCCATTGACAACATGCATCAGACGCACAACAGGTTTTTCAAAGCTTATTTTTTTTGTTTTTCCGGGTTCATTCATAATCGCCGCAAGACTTATCGAAGATTTGTCGCTTTTTTTACAGTTTTGCCTGTCTGTTCTCGGAATTTTTTGCATCCCCTACCCGGGTATTCAGCTGCCCTGTCAAACCACGTGAGAATACAGCATAAACTGAGCCAAATATATTTATACAAATCATCTTAAAACCCTTTGATTTTTTCCGCCGCTGTCCGCAACAAACCCACATCAATCTGATCTTCAAATTGAACAGAAAGATCGATCGACATCCCATCTTCAAGACTTTTTTCGTCAACCACGCATGACTTCTTCGATGATTCGGTGCCAGTCACGTGCTTTATGTGTCCATGTATGGGCTTCTCGGATTTTCTTCGCGGCCCGGCGCCCCAACGCCAGACGTAACTCTTCTTCACAGATCAGCCTTTTGATACCGCCGATCATGGCCTCTGTGTCACCCGGCGGGTAGATCAGACCATCGATTTCATGCGTAATCAATTCTTCGATCTGACCTATCTTTGAGCTGACAACAGCCTTTCCACATGCCATATACTCAAATATCTTGACCGGGGAATAGTAAAATAAGGGCAAATCCGGATAGGGTGCCAGGAGAATATCCAGAGCAGCCAGATAGGATGGAATCGACTCATGCGGTATCAATCCGGTAAAAATAACCTGACCTTTCTGCACGTAGGGTTTCAATTGCTTTTCCAGCGTATTCTTCATCGGCCCCCCGGTCCCGATCAACACGAAGGCGACCTGATCCTTATCGTGTAGAATTTCCTGTATGATCCGGACAAGATGGTCCATGCCATGCCAATAGTGAAAAGATCCTGAAAATCCGATCGATATCCGGCCACCCAGATTCAATTGTCGCCGTACTGGATCTCCGTCGATATCCGGATGAAAAAAACGGACATCCGCTCCATTGGTAACGACAGACAGTTTGGAAGCCGGCACCCCCATCTGAATAAAATGTTCTTTCGCCGCCGTTGAAACACAGATCGACCGGTCGGCAAGAGAAAGCATCTTTTTTTCGAACCATTCAGCCAAGCCGAAATAGGCATAGAACTCGGGATGAAAATGATGGATCTCATAGGTACCGGCAGCATCGGCCTCGATGATCACCGGCAGATGTTTCAGGCGGCCGATCAGCAAACCGCTGAACAAAAGCATGGCGGATCGGACGATCAACAAGTCCGGTTTTTCACGCTGGACGATATGATACTCTTCGATAAAATATTTTATATTGCTGAGAAATTGTTTGGGTTCATGCAAATATCTTGAAAGCCACCGTTTAAACCACGATCGCCTTCGATTTGTCCGTGCGTCCGTGACTTTCGGCTGAGTCTTCCGCCAGTATATCTTGAGTACCCCGACCAATGGCCGCAATGTCTCCATCAATCGTTCGGCTTTGCGTGTGGACCCGATCGACATCCCGTACAGATCATACAGATAATTAAAATATAGAATTTTCATCAATCGTCCTCTGGGGGGTTGGTCTTCTCGATGAGGTGACGGTAAACTCTCATAATTTGCCGATAATGCAGATCCGGATGAAACAGCGCTTCGGCATGGGCCCGTGCGTTGCGGGCCATGACTCGGATCTTCATGGGATTATCCAAGAATCCTTGTATGCAACGCCGTAAAGCCATGACGTCTCCGGGAGGAAACAAATCTCCTGTTTCTCCCGACAGAATGAGCTCTGGAATTCCACCGATTGCCGCGCCGATAACCGGTGTTCCCACGGCCAACGCCTCGTAAATGACTAACGGTGAATTTTCATACCATTCTGAAGGACACACCAGAAACTGGGCTCTTGAAACCAGTTCCTGAACCGCCTGCTTGGGCTGATTTCCCAAAAAGCTGACATGCTTCAGTTTGAAATCCGCCGCGAACTCTTCCAGTGTCGGCCTTAGCGGGCCATCTCCCACTATCTTCAGGTTCCCGTTCTGAATCCCGGCCATTGCTTTTAACAGCGTAACCAATCCCTTCTCGTGAGACAAACGCCCGACAAAAACAAAGTAATCGTCATGATCCGGTTCGTAATGGAACGCGTCCAGATCCAACGTATAGAACAGATGATGAATCCGGTTTCCCGGGATCCCGCCTTCCACCAGTTTACGCTTCATGAAATGACTGGGCGAGTGAAAGACACCCACCGTCTTGTAAATGCCGATACTCCGGTGCAGCCATGCTTCCAGGGCAATCGCCAGGCCCGCATTGCGACTCTCTCTGTGGCAACGTGTTTTTATGGGATAAAAAGGGCAACCCTTCAAACACTTTTCACAAATCTGGCCGGTTCCAGGATTATAAAGCCGATAATTGGGACAAATCAATTTGTATTGATGAACCGTTTGGATCACCGGAATCCGGTGTTTCCTGAATGCATGGAGGATCGAAGGAGATATCTGATGATCGATCATGTGAAGATGGGCGATATCCGGCCTGTACTTTAGAATCAAGGCTTCAACGGATCGTCTCGCTTCCCGGGAATAAAATATCCGTACGGCCTGGCGGATCCTGTTCCGGAAGGAGACCGTATCATCGTAATCAACCTGTGATACAAAGTAGGGTTCGGTCGCGGCTTCGGCATTTTCAGGATGACGCATCGCAAATGGAACGACAGTATGTCCATGCCTCTCCAAAAGCGCCGACAATTCGAACATATACCGTTCGGCGCCTCCCTTGATAAAATAATACTTGTCGACCATCAGGATCTTGAGCAGAGGATGCTTACGTTGATTTCCACTCACATCCGTTTGATGGATTTCCATGAAATTTCGTCCCAAGTAAATGCCTTAAGAATAAATAAGACCATAAAATAAAGCGCTGCCGCAGTGGGTATCACCCAGAACATTGAATGCTGCCGCGTCATGATGATCCAGAAAATCATGACACCCAACGCCCAGGGGATTTTCTTGATGCCATTAAATTCCGACAATCTGGCGATCCTGCGGCGAACCACAATCACAAATCCAATGAAAATGACCAGTTCGGTTCCCACGGCCGCTACGGCGGTTCCTATGTAGGAAAACAAGGGAGTCAAGACCACATTTAAAATGATATTGCACACGAGCCCGACAATCTGAATTTTTATCAGCTTGTCTTGCAGGTTGGTTGCCTTTAACAGGCTGGAAAGAAACAGATTATAAAAAATCAAAGCTGCCGCCCAGATAAAAATCCGGAAAACGGGAACCGTCGGCATAAATTCCTTGCCGTAGATCAGAATCACCACGGGCTCTGCCAGAAACATGGCCCCGGCGACCATGGGAAGACTTAGAAATGTCAGATACCGAATACACCGATTGAAGATGGATTGTATCATCATGGGATCTGTCTGGTAGGCCAAAGAAACCCTGGGATACGTGGCGGCGAACAAGATAGTGGGCACTATGTTCGTGATTGTCAGAACCCGTACCGCCGCAGAATACCAACCCACCAATTGTTCGCTGCCGATCATCGATAGAATAATAATTCCGATATAATTATATACCGTGGCAAGAATAAGGGACAAACCGAGGGGGAATCCATTCTTCAACAAATCCCAGAGCTTCCTCCAACTGACCGGAACACCCGATAAAGACAAACCGAAAAACCGCCGTAACAGGATAAAACTGAGAATCAGACTGAAAAAACCGCTGACGACAAACACCAGACAGAAGGCAAACAATCCCCATCCCTTCAGCAAGACAAAAATGCCCAGTGCCGTCGCCAATATCTTTTCCAAAACAATCACAATAGTCTCAAACTCCATGCGTTCAAATGCCTGGAAAACGGCAATGTTCAACTGGCTTATCGAAGTCAACACGCCATACATTGAAAAAAGAATAATCGCGATATTCGTATCCCGTGGATACCGAGTTAATCCCAGGTACAACACCAGAAACAGGATATCAACAAGAACGAGTCCCCCCTTGATCCAGAGTGCATTCCGAACGATATCGGCCGCATTGTCGCGACAACGGGCGACTTCCCGGGTGATCAAATGGTTGATACCCAGATCGTTGAGCAGGGTGACGAAGAACATCACGGTACTTGCCAGGGCGTACTTGCCAAACCCCACATCGCCCAACGCGCGTGCCGCAATCGGCAAAGTTACAAAAGCCAGAAATTTCTGAAAAAACTGGCCGATGGCAACATAATATGAATTCTTTTTTAAACTGGCTGTCTTCATCTTAAAACTTTTATTCGGCTGCACTCCTTTTTTCAGAAATTATAACCGTCTCGTCACGGTGTGTCGAGACGACTTTTTGGACGGTAGCAATGAGTACATGATACCGCCCCCCATGTACATCTGAACGATAAGCTGTTCGCTGCGGATATCGGGTCCGGCCATGAACGCCACACAGATTCCGAGTAAGCCGGTCATGATGCCGACAATCAGATTGATGGAAAATAAATCGTTGGTTCGGATCCCGCGCAACCCGATATAAAAAAATTTCAACAAAGTCAGGATGAAAAGGATGCCGCCGGGGACACCCATCTCGGCGGTTATATAGAGATATGAATTATGCACCATGTAAGCATATTGTCTGGCGCGCCATTCCTGCCTTTCCGTGGACGTTAAGTAATCATAGGATACCAGATGGTAATTTCCCATCCCGGTGCCCAACAAGAAACGATCCGCTATAATGCGTCGCGAAACACGTATTTGATCAAATCGCACATCAAACGCATCTTTCCGGTCGTCACCGAACTGAGCCTGAATTGTGGAAAGATAATGAAGCAAGAAAATACCACCCAGGGCCAAGAATACACTGAATGTCCATCTGATGCGTGGTTTGAGCTTGTTTTGGCCCATGCTTAAAATAAACATAATCGCCATGGATGTGCCGAATGCCACCCAGGGTCCGCGAGCGAGGCTTACCAGAAATGTAAGCAGCCCGCATCCGCTTAAAATCGCATATTTTATATTCTCACGACGGGTTCTGGCCCGATAAAACATCGCGAGACGGATAAAAATGGGAAGCAGTAATACCAGATAATTTCCGAGATAATGGGGAACATAAAACGTACCCGTCGCCCGCCACCGATGATAAGACAAATTCAGAAAACCCAGGGGGGGCATCCCAATTCGCCATTGCCATACCGCAAGTATAAATTCCAGAACAAGGCCTGAACCTAAACCGAGCAGAATCACCTGATAATCCCGGCGGGTTCGCACCAGGTTCGCAAAACAGACAAACACGATATAACCACGTAAAAACTTTGAAAATTCAGCCAAGGCCCATCCGGGATTTTGAGCCGGGATTGCCGTAACCAGCATCCATATCAGGAAAAGGATGAAGACGAGGCTGACTCCGCGGAGATAAAACTGAAACCGTTTCCCCTGAATCAAACCATAGAAGAAAAGTGCCAGGATCGGCATGTCATACATAAAGATTCCGGTAAAACGGTAAAAGATCCATCCCACTGTGAAGACAAAATAAAAGCTGATCAGAAACAACAACGCCTCTTTACGCCGGTGCAGGATCAACGCCGCCAGCGTACTCAGCAATCCAATGATGTAAACCAGTTCTTTCATCTATTCACCGCAACTTCATATCCTTGTTTCTTCTTTGTCTAAACTTTTGGACCGCAAAATCAATTCCGTGACCGCTCAACACCATCATCAAGGGTTCAATCGGGATTCGATAGCGGGCCTGAGTCATGAAAAAAGCATATCCCAAATTAAATGTGGCGATAAAAAGCAACATCGGCAGCAAATCTCGCCATTTTTTTTGTGGGACGGTTGAAATACCGGCCAATGCAGATAGCAGTAAGAACGTGCTGGCAATACAACCGATCCACATGTAAACGTTGGAACTAAATACGTTCGATGAACTGACGCGTCCGGGCCAAGGATTCCAGAAATGAATCAGTTCAAACATATACTTCGTTAAGAAATCACCCGGATTTCTCAGAAAGTAATTAAAGTAGGTCGATAATCCCGGGGGGGCGGCATCCTTTTGATTCTCGTATACCAAAGCCACATGATAGGCCGGAAGTCCCTTTTCCACACGCCATAACCGCAGGTATCCGATCGGGTTACGCCATACCATATATCCATCCGCAGAATCAATCGATTCTGAATCAAGAAGCAGGGCTATTGCGGCCCGATTGACGCCGTGATTATTTGTTCCTTCTCCCCACATCACGGTAACTCGGTCCACGTTTCGTGCATTGCGGTTTATCGCCACACGACCCCAGGCAGGTTTTTCTTCCCGGTTGATCAGCGCCCCTTCCGAGAGCACGGTGGACGAATCGGTGCTCCAGGTCTGCCCCGGTTCACTCCGATCAAAATGATCCTGTACCATCCAGGCATCATCTTGACTGCCTGCCAGAAACCGGTCGATCCGGGCATTTACGCCCCCCGAAATCAAAACACCCGTATAGGTATCTTTGACAGTCACTGAGGAGTCGTGAAGTGTACCCACCCAACTGCTGTTAACATAACAATCAAAATAGACTTTCGAATCGTCCTGCCTTGTTTCAACCGTGAACGTGTCTCCTGTTACGATTTCTTGATACAGTTTTTCCAGTTCATGGCTGGACTGCAGATTTTCAAATGTGTTGGTTAACGCCCGAATCGGGACTATCCGGTTAAATATCCGGTAATTACGTATGGTCCAGGGTGTGATCATCAGTAAAATTCCCAGCATCCATATGGTCCAATCGGTCAGCACACGGCCTTTCTCTTTTCGGCGAAGGAGAAGCCAGCCCGATGAAAAGAAAACAAACAACAGGACAATCGGAAATATCTGAACCACTATGCCGTAAGCCAGGCTTCCGGCAAACAGGATTCCGCGTGATTCACGCTGCTGAAATTCGACAAGCAGTAAAATGACAAGCATAATAAAAAAGGTGCCCAGGGCGGTAGGATATAGCATGCCACTGATAAATATCAGATATGGTGAAAAAACCGCAATCGTTGCCCCGGCCAACGCCGCAAAAGCACCGAATAGTCGGCCAATCATACGGTACAAGAACATGCAAATTAGACTGGTCAATACGGCCTGTATAACGCGAGTCCATGCGAAGCTCACACCAAAAATACGATAAACCGCACCGAGAAACAACGGATACGCCGGTTCCAAAGCGTATACCTGGGGTCCATCATGCACGTTGAACAGACTTTCGCCGAATCCATTACCCTCCAGCAGACTGACAGCCGCGTTGTGATAATGAACGGTATCATAAAAGTACCATTTGTCCTCGAGTATGGTGATATAGAGCAGCCGCAATATCAGCGCGATTCCGAATAAGATCCACATCATTCGTTTTCCGGCTATCAATTCATTCCGCATGGACATGTTCTCCTTTAATGGGAGGAAGACCCCGTCTCCTCATCCCGAGATAACTCTTGGCGGTGTACCAAACGAATGCCGCGAAGGCGGGCGAAGCCCGCCACACTTCCCACAAACAACAATTCGCCCGCCGTATACCAGAGCCGACCGGTGATGGCGATCAGCACGGAAACGGTATCGGGTAATACGTGTTTTAACCCGATAAGCAGGATACCCTCGCGAACACCTATTCCGGCAGGCGCAAAAAGACTAAATATCCCGACCAACGCCGCCAGTTGATACAACCCGGTCAGAAACAGAAAAACTGAGACCGGGACCGGATAAAAGGCACGTACAAAATAAAAGAAAGCCACCCCGAAAATCAACCAGGTCACACAATACCGGCCCACCAGTTTCAGAAACACCGAATATTTCAGCGTCTGCACGATACGCGGACGGTGAAATAAATCGGACAAGAAATTCATCACGACCCGCAAAACCGGAGGATACCCCCCTAAAAAAACCACACCCAAACAGAAGATCAACCAGGGCCGATAGGCCTCGAGGAAACGAATTTCGATAAAAAACATGGAAATGATCAATATAATCAGAGCCGCCATGATGCTGCATATGCTTTCCAGAAGAAAACAAAATGTAATCCGTTTTTTCGACTGTTTCTCAAGACCATAAAAATAAATACGCCCAAGCAAAAAGAACACCTTACCCGGAAAATATTTTCCTATCATGCTGTAAGACCAGGCCACCGCAGCCCTATCCAAAGGAATCTGAACACCGATTTCTTTGGTAATCCGTTGCCAGTTTAGTAATTTACCAAACAAATACACCCAGAATCCCAGGAGAGATATGGACAGCCGCACCGTATGAATATGAAATTCATACTGCTTCAGGTCATGATAATTCTTTACCACAAACCGCCCGATGTAAAAAAAGATCACGGCCAGGATCATGACCTGTAAACTTTTTCGAATCAACGACCTCAAAAACCGGTTTCCTTAATAATTAATCATGCTTTTCATAATCGCCAAATAAACGTATAGTAAAGGCCTGGGCATATGAAACAATAGGGACTCCCCAAAATGGCTCTGAGAAAGTCGCACGTTCAACAAGTACATGAACGCCCCGATCCAGTCATTGATTCGAGGCATATGATTTCCGGCATACCGGATCCTGAACCCAAACATCCTTCCGAGTTTGGCCCTCGCCGCAATATTTTTCTTTTTAAAAATCAACGCCCGTTTCTGGGCGCGCATCACGGATTCCGGCGGTACGGACATCAGATGCAGGATACCCTTTTCGTTCAATATGTGCAAGAGTTCATCCGCTTTTCGGGTACGTGAGACAATCCCGGTATGTTTGATCGGATTCTTCTTCATCTCGCGGAGCCACACATCCCCGCAACTCATGTCTGCATGTTCGGCGGTTTGATCCATGCATGAAAGACACCTCTCGACGCAATGATAATACAGATTTTGATAAAGCCCGAATTTAAGAAAAGGAATCATCCTTTCCGACCCATCTTTAAATATCAGATGGCTTTGCCCACGCCAGTGGCCTTTTCGAAAATAAAATTGTTTGATTTCACTTTCATTTATCCCCTCTTTTTTTAAGACGCGATGGATGAGGGCGGGTTTTGAGGCATGACCGCAAAACAAACCAATGGTTAAAACAATCCGTTTTCGCAATTCAGGGTCACGCGCTTTCATTTTCTCAATGGCCCGGATTTGACAAGGCAGGGCGACTACGGCAAACCGGCCCATTTTATTTCTCAGTTCAGCCACACGGTGAAGCAATGGGAAATCCAGGTAAATGCTCGTTCGAGCGCTTAAAATTTCTTCGCATGAGCGTGCCAAGAAAGACTCCGCCGATAACCTGCCTGCCTGAACGGTGATCCGACTGACCACGGCGCCGTCAATATCGCCGGTCCCAAGCAGACCCATTAGAATGGCGCTAACCGCACCGCCGGAGGCGGCTCCCTCACGCACTGTGGGTTCCATGGCATGTCCAACATAACATCCATGAATATGGCCGATTTGAGATTCTATATCCATCATTTATCCTAACCCGTTCTTCTGAGCACCGCCAATGCCAGATCAGCATTGGCCTCCGCTTTTCTTTTGACCCCGGGTAAACTGGTTCTGATCTGCTTCACCACCTCGGATCGAACGCCGATGAGATCATGCGTCTTATTCTCGAGCGTCGCGCTTGTCAACTCAGAAAAATCGATGCTCCACTCCTTAAGCAGAAACATGTCCAGCACTTCCTGGTATTTATGGCTCCATCCGATCAAAATCGGCGGAACGGATTCGGCCAGAGACGCGACCATGGCATGGAACCTTGATGTTGCCACAAAATCCATTTGACGGATGAGCACACGCAATGCTTCTGCGGACAGGATCTCCTGGATCCACAAGCACGCGTCGCGTCTCTGGACGCGGCTCCACACCCGGCCGCAAATCAAGCGGTCATTGTTCTTTTCAAACCGTAAATTCCGCCGCGCCGAGTGCGCGAAAAGAACCGGCTGAAGCCGGCATTCCGTTACCAGCCAATCCATATATCCGGCGATGATATCGGCATATGCGATTCCGTGTTTACGGCAATAACGATCCACAACCGCAGAAGGAGAAATACCGACACGCCGGCTTGCCCCGACGGGCAGCAACTTCTGAACCGTTTCTTCGGCCGCTTCTCCCACCGGCATGGAGAAAGCGGCATCTGCAAATACCGGAACAGAATCAAGTCCAATCTGTTTTAGGTGCGCGGCGGTTATGTGTCCTCGAGCGACAACGGCATCAATCCGCGACAGCAGGACAGAAGCCAGCATCCTGTTCCAGAAATGTTGAAACGGCCCCATGGCTTGTGCATACCGGATGGTTTTACAACCCAGCAGCAACGGAATCGCGGTCATGATTGCATTATAAAGTATCAGTATTCCCCTGCCGTCAACAAAACTGATTCCGCTCAGATCGACCACAAGATCGGCCGAGAGGAGGCCTTTTAGAGTGGACGGCCGACGCAAAACCCGTACCCCCAGGCGCCAAAGCAATGCAGCGGGGAAAAGGCACCCCATCATGTGAGCCGGTTTACATGCCACGATCCGGAGCCGGGAATCACGGTTTTCCTGAGAATCGTCTGTCGGATAAACGGTATAAAGATCAAACCACGCATCCGGAATCCGGGAAGCCAATTGGGCCACCGCGGCTCGCGCCATGGCTTCTGCGCCCTTGTTCCCGGAAATGCTTGCCCCCAGCAGGGCTACCCGTGTCATGATTCACCCTTCCCTTCCCGGAAAGAAAACATATCTAGGGTATGCTTGCGGAGCCGCAGCAGAATCTCCTCCAGGATCCGTCGCTGACGACCCAACATGTCGGCAATAAGCGCCAATACAATCAACAAGAAACCCATAAGGAGTCCCACGGCGCTTCCGATCAGCAGAGACCGATAGGGACTGGTATGACCGGTGAGAAGCCAGTGAATTAATACGAATGCACCCGCCATAAAACCCAATCCCAGAATAATAAGACCCAGTGTGCCGAAAAAAGCCAGCGGTTTGATATCCCGAACGGCACGCAACATGATCATGGATGTGTTTACAGCATATCTGAACAGATTATTTGCGACCCTGGATTTCCCGTGCTCCCGCATCCCCCGGACCGGCAGCGACACCTCAGTCATCCGAACATGCTTGTAGGCCAGATCGATAAAACTCTCCTGGGTATATGTAAACCCGCCGAAAAGATTGAACTGAAACGCCGCTTCCCGGCTGTATGCCCTGAAACCGCATGAAACGTCGGTGAAATGCGTACCGCCTATCAGCCTGTTTACCAGACCCGTAATACGCCGGTTACCCCATTTCTTGACCCAGGGCATTCGCGGCACAAGTTCGGGATCGGCAAATCGGGTGGTCGTGACAAAGTCTGCCCTGTTCTCCAGGATTGGGGCGATCAGTTCCGGAATGTGTCCCGGATCGAACTGTTCATCCGCATCGATATTGACCACCACATCGCCTCCTGAAGACAGTGCATACTCAATGCCTGTCCAGAAGGCCGAGCCAACCCCACGGTTTTTTTGATGTGAAATCACCGTGGCGCCGGTTTCTCTGGCAATATATGCGGTTCGGTCTGAAGAACCATCATCTACAACCACGACCTCCAGGTCCGTAATCTGCGGTATCCGGGTCGGAACACCCCGAATTACACGTGCAATGGTGGCCTCCTCATTGAACGCCGGAATAATGACAACAAGTTTCATCTCTTATTCCCATTTCATAAGGTGCAAGGTATTGGGCGATTACACATCTCGAAACATCACTCCTGGTTCATCCGCCTGAACAAACGCTCGTAATGGTCTGTGATCCGATCCCAGGTATACTCTGCTTGAATGCGGGCAACCGCTCTCTTTCGATACATGGCGACGATTTCTTCTTCCTTCAAAAGTCTTTCAATCAAACCGGCCAAGCCTGACGTGTCATAAAAATCATGAATCAACCCGGCATCGTGAACCACCTCGCGATGCTCGGGCACATCGTGCGCAATCACGCAATTACCATATCCGAGCCCCTCAAGAAGGGCGGGATGCGTTCCGCCCACCTCTGTCCCCTGCACATATAAATACGCATTGGATTGCAGGGCGCGGTATCCGTCTCCAAATACGTATCCGGTAAAGACAATCCGCGGATCTCTTGTCTTCTTCAAGTCTGTGATATAGTCTGAACTGTAAGGGGCGTCCCCGACGATCACCAGTCTTTTGTCGGTCCGGACTCGCTCGAATGCCGCAATGACGCGGTGGGCATTGTTCTCCGGTTCCAATCGGCTGACATAAAGCAAATAACCGCGTGGAACGAGATTGAATCGGCCCAGTATCTCTTCCGAATCGGGGGGAGAAACCGACGCCCCGTATGGGATAAACGTAGATGGTTTATGAAACCGCTTATCATAATACATCTGAATATTCCTGGAATCGGTTATGACCCTGTGGGGTAAGAGTGTGGCGAGCCATTCACCAAACCTGTATGCCATCCGGCCGGCGCGGTTCCACTTGGCCCGTTGCCATTCAAGACCATCCACATTGATGGCCACCTTCTGTCCCGCCAGTCTCGGCACAACGGTAAAAAGGCTGTTGATACTATTACACACAAGCACAACATCAAAATCTTGAAACAACCCATGAAACACGCTGAGACAGGTATGCGCTACGGTGTCAAAATATTTATGTGTGATGGTCGGAAGGACCACCAAACGGACTCCGTGATATCGGTTTGTCTCATACTGCATATGATGGAAACGGCAATAAACCGTCACATCATGACCACGTGCCACCAAACGCACACTCAACTGTTCGGCAAATGTCTCGAACCCTCCGTAATTGGCCGGAATGCCTCGCGTTCCCAGAATGGCTATCTTCATGACTTGAATATCAATCCGTAAATTTCATCTTTGTTAATCTCTCCGGTTATCCAAAGGAACGCCGTATAGACCACCAAACCCATGCCGAGTGCGCCGATCCCCGCAAAACCCTGAACGGGGATCAGGCGTGAGACCGGCCACAATACAAGCGCGGAGATGGAAATCCGGAAAAAGGAGCGGATGGGTAACTGTATTCTGAATTTTCGAAATACCAGACAGAAACTGGCTAAAGCACCGAACCCCAGACTGACAACCATCGCGACGGCCGCGCCGATGGCCTGGAAACGGGGAATCAAAGTCAGGTTCAGGATCACGGCCAGGACGACCGTAAAAAAAATCAGGATGAAAGACAGGGCCGGCCTGTGATCCGCATTCAGAATCGTGGTGAACAAATTGATAAAGGAAAGAAGCGTCACCCCCCAGACGAGGATGGAGAGGACCGGCGCGCCCGGTGAGAATTCCGGCTTGAACAGGACGGTGATCAAATCACGGCTGCCGAGCGAAATGAGCACCGCGACGGGAGCCAGGAAGAGCCAGAGGAATCGAAACGCCTGGCTGATTGTGACGAGCACATCCTGGTGATTCCCGGAAGAAATACCGGAGGACAGGACCGGAAGGAGCGCAGCAGAAACCCCGATAAACAGGTAGAAAGGAATCTTGGCCAAGAGGGATGCCACGCCATAATAACCCACCCCATCCAATCCCAGAAAATATTTGACGAACCAGAGGTCCATATTCAGGAGCAACTGGAGAACCAGAAAATAAAGAATGGACGGAAGGGTAAAACGAATCATGGAAATTCGCCGGTCGAATCGCATCCCGGGTTGTGATCGGAGCATAATAAAACCGATCGCCGCGCCGATCACGGCGGACAGGGGATTGGCCCAGAGGGCGCCGACCACGGAACGGGTCTGCATGACCAGAAGAACACCGACAAGCAGTTTCGCGGCGCCGTAACAGACGAGGAGCAAAGCCTGTCTGTGAAACGCCTGCCGGCTGTTCTCGAAGGCGACGAGAAGATGGAAAAACCCGATAAACAGGATGTCGATCACGGCCAGCCGGATAAACGTCGTGAGCAGATGATCCCCGAACAAACGGGATATGCGGGGTGCGCACAGGAATGTGATGCCGAACAGGCACAGCGCGATCACGGTCTGCACCTTCAGGGCAAAGCGGAGGATGGCGCCGGACTGATCGGGCCTGGCCGCGGCGTATCGCTGCACGGCATAGGGCAGTCCGTTGACGAGGAAAATCTCGAACCATTGCAGGATGCTCATCACCAGAAGATAAATGGCGTAATCCGGAACGGAGAGCTGACGCGTCAGGATAAAATGGTAAACGTACCCGAGGACGAGGACGAATCCCCACCCCAGGACGAGATGGAATGTGCCCTGTTTAAAATGCATTTTCCCCGCTCGTTTCGGCATCCCAGGCGTACACGGCGACGGTTCCCCGGCCTGTATACAGGGGTTTCTCGAACCGGGTGTCGATATAGGTCCGGACCTCTTCGGGGATATAATTGGAATGAGTCAGGTGAAAATCGCTCACCATCATCCAGCCGCGCGGAGATCCGGCCACGATATCCCGGAGTTGTTCCAGGGACCGGACGCAGGGGAGACCGGCATAGATATCCACAGGGTTTCCGGCTGAATCCACGATGTTCTTTTCGATCGCCTGGTTCAGATTCGCCCAGTTCAGTCCGTAATCCGCACGGATCCCGTAATAAAGCGCCACCTGCGGCAGCGTGGCCACAATCACATCCCCCTCGCGTGCGCCGGACCTGACGATGGACGAAGCCTCACGCCATTCTTCCGGTGTCACGGCGAGATTGGTGACGCCGTCCGGCAGCCGGGGAATGTTGAGGGTGATGCGCAGCCAGGGTGAAATCACAAAAAGCGCGGCGACCAATAACACCACCGCCCGGCGGGCGAGCGTTGCATTTCGCGCGACACCCTTGAACCGAAGAATCTCCGAATCGGCCCAGTGCACGAGCCCGTAGGCGGAAACCATGAGAAAGAGCGGATAGACGTAAAAAAGATAGGTCGGTGTCCGGTGGGTGAACACGAAGGACAGAAGCACAAAAACCGCACCGAAAACCGAGATGTTGATCCATCCCTCCCGTTCGCCCCGGGTGACGTGCCGGACGACGCCGATAAAAAAGAACGCGGCCAGGGGAAATCGCCACGGCGAAATCAGGAATTCGAGGAGGACCATCGGATGTGTCGCGGCCGGATCGCCGGCCGCCCACGGGGGTGTATATGAGAAGGCTTCGGCGGCCAGGGCGCGCACCCGGGGGACGAGCGTCCAGACCAGGACCGTACCGGCCGCACCGGCGGCGAGAGCGAGGCTGTATTTCTGAATCCAGCGGAAAGGCGCGTCCTTCTCGAGGAGCGGCGACATCATCCGTATCAGCAGATAAACACCGATCGCGGGAATCAGGAAGACGGCCAGCATCTGGACCCAGAGGACTGCCGCCAACCACAGCCCGACCCCGACCAGGAGGTAAGCCGGCGAGATGCCGGATCGGGACATGTACCGGATCAGCCGGTTCCCTGTTTTTCCGGAATCCGCTTTTTCTGCGTCATCACCGGATTCGAACCCCCGGAGAAAGAAATAAAGGATCAGCAGAGTGAAGAGCTGGAGCAGGGTGTACATCCGGGAAACGCGCGACCATCCGACCTCGAAATTGGAAAAGGTCATGAAAAATGCGGAAACCAGGGCGACCCGGTCTCCGTAAAGCCTCCGGGCCAGGCCCGCGACGAGCAGAATCGAAAGGATGCCGAACACGGCCGCGGGCAGCCGGGCCCCGAACTCGTCGAATCCGGTCAGGCGGAATGAACCGGCGACCAGGGCGGTGAATAGCTGGGCGCGTCCGTACCCATGGCCCGAGGGGAGAACATCCCGGCCTGTCTCGAGAAGAGACCGGGCGGCGAAGGCGGAATTCACCTCGTCGACCCACATGCTGGCATGGCCCAGCCGGACCAGTCTGAGTGTGGAACCGATCATCACCAGTCCCACCAGCAGGAAAATAAAATGGGATTTCTTCATCTGAGCCTCACCCATTATTGGAATGCAGTCTGACTTTTTTGAATAAAACTGACGGATGAACTCCCGCCCTCTTTCCCTTTTCCGACATCCACACCCTTCGTCACTTGTAACTTGTAACTCGCAACTCCCCTTTGCCCACCTCTCACCCCTTACCACTTACCTCCCGATTCAAATACCGCCACAGATATTTCTTGTAATATTCCGCCGTCTTTTCGATGCCGATCCTCAGATCATGTTCCGCCTTCCACCCGGTCGCCGCCTCCAGTTTGGCTGTGGACACGACGAACCGCCTGATGTCGATCTTCTCGCGCGATCCGGGAAACGGGATGTGGACGATCTCGCCCTTGCCCACTGCCCGGACGACCTCGCGGACCATCTCGATGAACACGGTCTCGACGCCGGATCCGACATAAAAGACTTCTCCGTCCGTCTGTTCTGATACCGCCGCGCGGACGAAGGCGTCGACCACGTCGTCAATATACACATAATCGCGGGTCTGCGATCCGTCTCCGTAGACCGTGATGGGTTTTTCCTGCATGGCGTTGGCCATGAACCAGTTCAGGATCCCGTAAAACCCGGCGTGCATCTGGCAGCGCGGACCGTATACATTGTTCAGCCGCAGGGAGACAACCGGCAGTGCATATACATGGTGATAGAGCAGCAGGTACTTCTCCCCGGCGAGTTTGTTGATTCCGTAGATATCGGTCGGCCGGTCGGGATGCGTTTCGTCCACCGGCATGGATTCCGGTTCGCCCGCCTGCCCCCGGGAACCCGCGAAAACCACCCTGGGCGGTTGACCGGACTTCCGGGCGGCCTCGAGCACATTCAGGGTGCCCGTGCAGTTGATTTCGGCGTCGAGCCGGGGATCGCTCATCGAGATTTCCCGGCCGACCTGGGCGGCCATGTGAAACACGATGTCAGCCTGTCCGACGAGCGGCGTGACCAGATCCCGGTCCCGGACATCGCCGCGGATGAACCGGACGTCCCGTTCGATTTCACGGATGTTAAAGGGGTTCCACCCGTACGGCTCGAGACAGGCATCGAGGAGGGTGACCTCCGCGCCGAGACGGACGCAACGGTGCGCAAGGCTGCTTCCGATGAAGCCCAGCCCGCCGGTGATCAGGACGCTTCGGCCTTTGAGCCGGTGATAGGGAAATGATGCCGCCACTGGAACCGTTCACTCCTTTTTTTCGGGATCAAAGATGGAAATTTCGGCCTCGCGGTACGTCCCCCCGGCCATGAATCCGAACGACCAGGCCAGCGCCGCCGCCAGGAAGAGCGGCGTGATCCACAGGAAAACCAGCGTCTGTCTCAGATCGATCCGGACCAGCCGCGCGAGCGCCAGCGCCCAGCGGACGAGGGGAAGGCCGAGACAGAGCGGGGGAAACCGGAGGAATATTTTACCCGGGAGGTCCGTGATCCGTCTCTCGACCGCGACGGCCCTGCCCAGCCTGTGCTGGTGCTGAAAGAGCTTCCGGAACTGCATCCGGTTCAGGTGCACCACGGCCAGGTCGGGTCTGAAATAGATCCGACCCCCCGCTTTCAGGAGCTGCCAGTTCAGGAGGGTGTCTTCATTGGGAAAATTATCCGTGAATTCAAACCGGAGCCTGAAGAAGGATTCGCGTTTGAACGACAGGTTACAGGAAGGGTTGTTCCGGACGAATCCTTCGGGGGACTTCTTCGTCCACTCGTTGAATTCGATCAGGTGACTGACCCAGGCCACGTAATTCCGGGGGTACCCGTTGATCACGGAACCGCCGACCGCTTCGCAGTCGAGTGTCCGGTGCGCGTCGGCATGCCCCTGAAGCCATCCCGGCTCGGGGACGCAATCCGAATCGGTGAACACCACGATTTCGCCCCGCGCCTCGCGCACGCCCAGATTCCGTCCGCTGCCCGGCAATGTCTGATGCGCAAGGTGTATCAGCCGCACCTCCGGAAACTGCGTTCGAATCAACTCCGTCGTGCCGTCGTCGGAGCTGTCCACGACGAGGACTTCGAAATCGAAGGAGGTCTCCTGCGCGAGCACGGCCTCCAGCGTCTTTCCGATGGTCCCCACCGCATTGTAGCAGGGAATCGCGACCGTGACGGAAACCGTTTTATGATCCGTATGATTCATATGCATGTTCATTCCCGACACACCGATGGACGGAATCGGTCTGTCATCCCTCGGTTCAGGCCCGATCCGGAGGGATCGTCTTATCGACGATTTCTTTCATCCGCCGTGAAAACGCATCCAGCGTGCAATGCTCCCGGAACGCCGCGTATCCGGCCCGGCCGATCCGATCCCGCAAATTCGGATCATTCTTCAGCCTGCGGATCGCATCCGCCAACGCTTGGGGATCTCCGGGCTCTACGAAGATCACACTCTCCCCGTCGGCGAGATACTCCGCGACCGGCCTGTTACGCATCGTGACGAGCGGCTTCGCAACGGCCGTCGCCTCCACCACCTTGTTGGTGAAGACCTCGTAGGCGCGCGGCCGGTCGCCAAAGAAGCCGAGACACACATCCGCGCGGGACATCGCCTCGCCCAGATCCTCGTAGGGAACCCACCGGATGAACCGGCAATTCGTCAGATTCAGCGACTCGGCCAGCGCCATGTCGGACGCGTAAGTCGTCCCGTATCCGATGATCTGGAAGCGGATATTCTCCTCCCGCAACAGATGCGCCGCCTGCAGGATCACGGAAACCCCGTGAAACGGCGCATACTCGCCGTGAAAGTGGACGAGGAAGGATGCATCGCCCTTCTCCTTTTCGCGCGGACGGATCATTTCGTCGTCGGCGGCCAGGAATACCCGTTCGAATTTGGAGATCGGGACGTGATACCGCTCCGACCAGACCCGGATGTGGTCGTGGGAATCCAGGAGGATGCAGTCCGCCCGGTTCATCGTCCACGTATCGACCGACGCGAACAGCCGCGCCCTGAAGCCGTTCGGCCGGGCGCGCTCCCAGTCGAGCATGGTCTCGTGCGTGCCGCTGTGCACGTCGAAGATTACCGGCTTGCGCGTAAGAATGCGGACAAACGGCATGAGGAGAGCGCCGTAAAATCCGAGGATCACCACATCGCATTTTTTTTTCTTCCGGATAAATTGCCACAGAAGCCGCGGATAATGACGGAACCGCTTGTCCGGAGGCAGGCACGCCTCGACCCGGAAGCCCGCACGATCCAGCGCCTTGAGCAGGGTCCGCGTACGCACATACTCCCGCTCCCGCCCCGCAATATAACAAATCTTTACTCTGTTTTTCATGCCTGACCTTGAAACCCGTATCCGGTGCCCGACCCCGGTGCCCATCACCGGTCGCCGGAGGAATATTGTCTTGCCGATTGCTTATCGCCGGATGCCGACTCCTGAATCGTCCGTCGTCTCTTGCAACCCGCCCTATCAATAACAGTCCGTCTGCCTGTCGGTTTCCAGCCGACGCACCTCCCCGGAGAAGATGGAAAGAAACACCATGGAAAAAATCACCTGCAGGCCGAACGAGAGCAGAAAGAACATGAAAACGGCCTCCTGCAGCCTGAAAATCGGGGAAAACCCGGATTCGACCCAGGCCAGGAAGATACGTACCGCCAGAAAAACCGCCGCGCAGATGCTCAGCAGGCCCGCTCCGACGATCCACGCCATAAATTTCCGGTCTGAAATCCACCGGGTCGTCCGGTCCGGGCGGGCGAATTTATGGAGGACCGCGTACATCCGGCTGGCCGAACCGAAGACCGCGAGCTGGCTGCCCATCATGGCCATCAGGCTGGCGAAGATGGCGGCGTGATAAGAGAGATAGATTCCTCCGATGGACAGGTTGCCGAACAACAGGACGACCATCAATGTAAAGGACACAAAAAACAGGATCAGCCCGGGAACGGTGAACAC
>Ga0209614_1000479_pt1 | contig 34718 bp, 40 predicted proteins | sample BlaSprsedimmetaG_FD_185484 | JGI IMG/M metagenome (GOLD analysis project Ga0209614, IMG submission 185484) | Hot spring sediment bacterial and archeal communities from California, USA to study Microbial Dark Matter (Phase II) - Blank Spring... ...
GCGATGTAGGCGAGACCCAATGGAGGGCTCAGCCGTGCGTGCTCGTTCCGCTTGCGAACGGGCGCGTTGACCAGCGTCACGTCCATCAGGTCCCGCCTACATCCATGCGCCGTACCGGCGCGCTACTCTTCGGTCTCGGATACGGCCCCTTTGGCCCCCGCGTCCGGGTCCTTGTACGGTGCCACCTGGATCGAACAGGTCATCAGTATCTCGCGTACCCTTGGGGCCACGATACCGAACGGTTCACCCGCGCGCATCTCCTCGGCGATGGCGTCCGCCAACTCCTCGTCCTTCAGGACCTCGCGCACCTACGTCTGGAGCGCGCCCAGATCGATGTACCCGATCGTCTCCTGGTTGTTGGGACGGATCGCCTCCTCGTACGTGCCGATCTTGAGGAAGCTCGCCACCTGGGCCAGCGAGTAGAGCGCTATGGGGTTGGAGCCGCCCATGACCGACATCTTGAGCCCGGTGAGGCGCTCGTCCTGCCCGACCTCGCGGAGCAAGCGCTCCGTGAGGTCGGGCGACGGTGTTGTCAGTTCACGTGCCACAGTCAGTTCCTCCACTAGTTGCCGAGCTTGCCGGCGCGCAGGCGTCGCGCTCGCGGGTGCAGGACCTCGCCGACCGCGCGGCGCGACTGCTCACGTTCGTGGCGATCGGCTCGGCCACGCTCACCGCGCTCGGCTGGTGGATCGCCGGCGCCGAGTGGTCGTACATCGTGGAGCGCGTGGTGACCGTGCTCGTGATCGCGTGCCCGCACGCGCTGGGGCTGGCGATTCCGCTCGTGGTGGCGATCTCCACCACGCTCGGCGCGCGTAACGGGCTCCTGGTGCGCGACCGGCGCGGACTCGAGGGCGCGCGGCTGCTCGACCTCGTGGTCTTCGACAAGACCGGTACTCTCACGCTCGCCGAGCACCGCGTGGTGCGCTCCGCGGCGCTGCCGGGCTTCGATGCGGATGAAGCGCTCGCCCTCGCGGCGGCTGCCGAGTCCGACTCGGAGCACCCGATCGCGCGAGCGCTTGTGGCGGCCGCGACGTGGCCGTGGGCGGACCCGCGCTGCTCGAAGCGGTCGGGGTCGCGGTGCCTGCAGGGCTCGAGGGCGCCGCAGGCGAAGCGCGCGATGCAGGGCTGACGGCCACCTACCTCGTGGCAGACGGCAGCGTGGTCGCGGTCTTCGCCATCGGCGACGCGGTGCGGCCCGAGTCTGCCGAGGCGGTGGAGCGGCTGCACACGATGGGCATCGAGAGCGCGGTTCTCACCGGCGATGCACGGCAGGTGGCCGATGCGGTGGCGGCCGAACTCGGCATCGAGCGCGTGCTTGCCGAGGTGCTGCCGGCCGACAAGGCGCGGACGATCGAGGGCCTGCAAGCCGAGGGCCGGCGCGTAGCGATGGTGGGCGACGGCGTGAACGACGCAGCCGCCCTCGCGACCGCGGACGTGGGCATCGCAATCGGCGCGGGTACCGAGGTCGCCATTGAGGCGGGAGACATCGTGCTCGTGCGGTCCGATCCCCGGGACGTGGCCTCAATCGTGTCGCTCTCGCGCGCAACGTACCGGAAGATGGTGCAGAACCTCTGGTGGGCCGCCGGCTACAACATCATCGCAATCCCCCTGGCCGCGGGTGTGCTCGCCTGGGCCGGCATCACGCTCTCGCCGGCGGTGGGCGCGATCCTGATGAGCGTGAGCACGGTGATCGTGGCCGCCAATGCGCAGCTCCTGAGGCGGTGGCGGCCAGAGGCGTGAGGGCGGTGAGGTCGTCAGGCATCCATGTCACCTCTGTGATATCTATACCGTATGCGTTATATTCGGAGCGTGACACGATTGTCTGACATCGGCCCACTACTGGTAGAGACGCGGAGAGCCCTCGGCATCACGCAAGCCGAACTCGGCCAGCGCCTTGGTGTGTCGCAGCCTCAGGTAGCGCGATGGGAGGCCGCCGGGTACCGCAACGTCTCACTCGAGCGCGTCAGCGCGGTCGCGGAAGTCCTCGGCGTGGAGTCGCCAGGACCGTTGCCACTCGCGGCCGAGGTGCCCGCCACCTACGAAACGACGCTCCCCGGAGCCGATGCCGAGGCGCTCCGCGCACTTGCGCGAACCCGCGTCCCGGCTGGTGCTGTCGCGGCATTCGCCCGGTCGCACGGTATCGAGCGTCTCGAGTTGTTCGGGTCGGTGCTCACGTACGCGTTCGGGCCTGAGAGTGACGTGGACGTGCTCGCAACCTATGCCTCCGACCGAGTACCTTCGCTCCTCGAACTCGCCGACCATGAGACGGAGCTCGCCGCAATCCTCAGACGTCCGGTCGATTTGATCACACGCCCAGGCATCGAGCGCAGCGAGAACCCCCGCAGGCGCTCCCGGATACTGAACAGCGCACGGACGCTCTATGCGCGACCCTGAGGCATCGTTGATGGATGTCGTGGTGTACTCGCGTCGCGCTGTGGACTACCTCGATGGCGTCAGCGCGCAGGAGTTCGCCCTCGACACCGGCGTCCAAGACCAGGTCATCCGGTGCCTAACGGTGATCGGCGAGGCAGCACGCCGGACTCCCGATGCAGTCCGCAGCAAGTATCCGCAGGTACCGTGGGCCCAGATGATTGGCATGCGCAACCGACTCGCCCACGAGTACGACGGCATCGACCCGGACACGGTCTGGCTCACTGTGCAGCGCGACCTTCCGGGGATACTCGCCGAGCTGGAACGCGGCCTCTGAGAGGCGGTCCGGCGACGCGCGGGGCGCCCCGGACCTGAGGCTCACTCGCCGTGCGCCGGCTGCTCGGCCTGCCGAGCTCGATGAGCTGCTCGCCCTCGGCAAGTCCTCGCTTGTGGTAGGTCATCTCGATCCCCGTTGCGCGCATCCCTTCGCGGAGTAGTCTCCGTAAGAGTGGAGGCGTGCGCACGAGCCGGGCAGGGGTCGCACTCACGGCAATCCTCACGGTGTCCCTGCTGATGGACTGCGGATGGCTCGACGTCTACGGAGAGTAGGGTGCCACGAGCATCGAGGCCGAGAAGATCCGCGAGGAGACGGGGCAGCAACTCGCAGAACGGCCACCTCCTGGCGCGCCCTTGTGGGTGCGCTCTTTCGGCCGCCTTGCCCGTGTCAGACCAGCGGTGTAGGGTAGTGCTACCGTCAGTGCTACCGTAAGGGCTACCGATGGGCAAGGCGAACATCTCGTTTCCCGAGGGCATGCTGGAGGAGATCGACCGGCGCGCGGCCGAGGCCGGCACGACCCGCAGCGGCTTCATCCAGGAGGCCACCTCCGCCTACATCGCGCGAATCGATGAGGATGCTGAGCGCGAGGAACGCCGCAAGCGCATCGAGCGAGCGCAGGAGCATATGGCCGAGATCGGCAAGCGCATGCAACCGGGACCGGATGGCGTGACCGTGATCAGGCAGGTCCGTGATGCCCTCCCAGAGTGGCTTACGGATCGCGAGCTCACCGACGATGAGTAGCCCGCTGCGCATCTCTTCCGGTCGGCCGGTCGTGATCGACACCTCCGTGGCGTTCAAGTGGTTCGACACCACAGAGTCCGGCGCTGACATCGCTGCACGGCTGCTCGCTGCGCACGGCCGGGATGAGGTAGCGCTCATCGCGCCTGCGCATCTGCCGCTGGAGATCCTGAACATCCCCACGAGCAGACGCGAGCCGGTCTCACGGATCGAGGAGATCATCGATAGCCTCGCTGACGCCGACCTGTTGATCGCCCCGGTCGACGATGCGCTCCTGATCAGCGCCATCCGCATAGCCGAGGCCGAGCATCTTGCGCTCTACGACGCCGTCTTCATCGCGCTCGCCGCGGCGCTCGACGCCGAGCTGGTGACCGCCGATCGCAAGCAGGCCGCCACCGCCTCATGCCGGGTGCGGCTGATCGGCCAGTAAGGACCTCATCCCATCGCCCGGCGCACGGTGCCGATCCCAAGCCACGTGAGCGTAGGCCGCGGACGTTTGGCGCCGGTGACCGCAACCACACCCATCGGACTGAACTCGAAGCGCTCGTAGAAACCTACAGCTTCGGGCAGTGCATCCACGATCACGCCCGCACATCCCACGCGCTCCGACTCGGCGAGCGCGATCGCAAGAGCCGCGTGTACAAGCTCACTACCAAGACCCATCCCCTGCGCGCGCTGATCGACTGCCAGGCGTGCTATGCGGATGCAGGGGACCTCGGCATAGCCGCCCGGCGGGCGGACCGACGGCTCATCACAGGCGATCGACGCGGCCGCCAGCGTGAAGTAGCCGGTCACACGACGCGTGGCGTCGTCCACCGCCACGTACGTCACGCCGAGGCGATAGCGCGCCTGGTTCTGCCAGGCGTAGCGCTCCAGGAACAGATCGAGTGAGGGCTCGCCGCAACTGAAGCCCTCCCGGGCGTCGGAGCGCTCGAGCGACCTAATCGGCATCGGGCCGCATGAGCCTACGGAGAGCGAGCGTCGGCTCGACCGGACGGTCCATCTCGGCCACGATCCGCTCCCACGATTCCGTATCCACCACTACGCGGTGCGGGATGAGGTACTCGACCGGCACCTCGTCGAGCGCGTCGAGGTGCGCCTGAATCGCGTCCTCGATCAAGCGCCCTTTCTTGAGGCCGGTCTCGCGCGCGTACTGGTCAAGCCGCGAACGTGTCGCCTCGCTGATCTGTGCGGAGATCTGTACGTAGTCGGCCATGTCATACCTCCATAGGACAATCTGCAAAAATGTAGGAGCGGCGGCAACAGGCGGTCACCACATGGCGTCCCGGCTGCCGAGTCCCTAGACTGAGGTGCAGCGCCACGCCGCCTAGACCAACCCGCGGGAGAGATGTTCATGAACCAGGACTCAGGTGCAGCGACCCACCCGGGAGACATCCATCGTCTGCTTCTGTCCGGGCCGCTTGCGGAACAGGTCGTCGAGCGGCTTGGCGCCGCGTATCCCGGCCTTGAGACTCGCGTCGTCTCCGAGGGGCCGCCTTCCAGCGATGACCTCTCATAGGCCGACGCATACACCGGCTTCCGCCTGCCTGAAGGCTTCGAGCGGTCGGCGATCGTGTGGGTGCACGCGATGATGGCGGGCGTTGATGCGTTGGCTCCGGCTCTGCGCGACCTTCCCCGCCCCGTGCTCCTCACGCGCACCGTGGGCGACATGCCGCGGAAGATGGGGCTCTACGTCCTCGCGTACGCGCTCGCAGATGCGCATCACCTGACCGAGTACCGCGAGCAGCAGGCCGACCGGGTGTGGCGGCCCCTCGACGCACCGCGGATCGACGGTGCGTTCGCGACGATCCTCGGCACCGGTGAGATCGGAGCGGGGGTGGCCGAGGCGCTCCAGGGGGCCGGCTTCGACACGTGCGGCGTGAACCGCACCGGCCACGAACACCCGGCTTTCTCGCGGGTAGCGGCGGCCTCCAGCCCGAGTGCCGTCCCCCGCGAGACGAGCGTGCTCGTGAACACCCTGCCGCTGACGCTCGAGACCACCGCAAGCATCGGCATGTCCGTCTTCGGCAGACTCGAGGGAGCCCTCTTCATCAACGTGGGACGCGGAGCTTCCGTGGCCATGGACGACCTGCGGCGCGCGTTCGAGCTCGGCCACCTCCGGCACGCGGTGCTCGACGTGCTGCCTACCGAGCCGCCTCCCGCCGACGCCTGGTACTGGAGCCATCCGCAGGTGACGATCACGCCGCACATCGCGGCCGTGACCGATGCCCGGGATGTGGTGCGGAGCTTCTCTGCCGCGCTCGACGACCTGCGGGCCGGACGCGTGCCCGGCACCGCCGTGGACCTCGCACGCGGCTACTAGAACTCCAGCGCCTCCGCGCGCTCAAGTACGGCGCCTGCCCGAGCAAGGAACGCATGCGGGTCGAAGATCGCGTCGAGCTGCGCTGCGGTGAGCACGCATTCGGAGTCGGCCTCAAGGCGCTCGCGATAGGTGGCGCCCTCGCGCGCGTGCTGGATGTCGTCCCACACGGCCATCGCGTTCCGCTGCACCACGAGGTACGCGTCCTCGCGCTTCATGCCGGTGTCCACGAGCTCAAGCAGCACGCGGCTTGAGTAGATGAGCCCGCGCGTCTTATCGAGGTTGGCGCGCATGACCTCGGGGTAGACCACGAGGCCGTCGAGGATCCACTCGAGCTTGCCGAGGAGGTAGTCGGTGGCGATGAAGCTGTCGGCGAGCACCACTCGCTCGGCCGAGCTGTGCGAGATGTCGCGTTCGTGCCAGAGCGCCACGTTGTCGAAGCCCACCTGCGCGTTGGCCTTCACCACACGCGCCAGGCCGCAGACGCGCTCGGCGGTGATCGGGTTGCGCTTGTGCGGCATCGCGCTAGAGCCCTTCTGCCCCTTGGCGAACGGCTCCTCGGCCTCGATGGTGTCGCTCTTCTGCAGCGCGCGCACCTCCGTGGCGATCCATTCGGCCGTGGCTGCCACCGTGGCCAGCACGGCGAGCACATGCGCGTGACGGTCTCGCGCGATCACCTGCGTGGAGGTGGGATCCGGAACGAGGCCGAGCCTCTCGCACACGTACGCCTCCACGTGAGGGTCGATGTTGGAGTAGCTGCCCACCGCACCGGAGATGGCGCCCCACGCGCACGAGTACTCGCGCGCGGCGATCAGGCGCTGCTCGGCACGCTTGAGCGCCTGCGCCCAGGCGGCCCACTTCATGCCGAAGTACATCGGCTCGGCGTGGATGCCGTGCGTGCGACCCACGCAGAGCGTGTCCGCGAACTCCTGGGCCCGCCGTACGCAGATACGGCCGAGACGGCGGACGTCCTCGATGACGAGGTCCTGCGCCTGTGTCATCTGGTAGCACAGCGCGGTGTCGCCGAGGTCGCTCGAGGTCATGCCGTAGTGCACCCACCGGCTGGGCTTGGGGTCGTCGGCGCCGAGTCCAGCGTCGATGTGCTCGGCCATGTTGGTGAGGAACGCGATCACGTCGTGATTGAGCGTGGCCTCGAGCTCCTCGATGCGCTCCACCTCGAAGGCGGCGCGTTCGCGGATCACCGCCACGTCCTCGGCGGGCATCACGCCCAACTCCACCTGCGCCTCGCAGGCGAGGACCTCGATCTCCTTCCAGATCTCGAACTTGTTCTCCAGGTCCCAGATCCGGCCCATCTCGGGACGGGTGTAACGCTCGATCATCCTCGACTCCTCACGCGCGTCGGCGGCCAGTCCAGGCAACATGTGCGCCGCATGCACATTATCGCCCACGGCGCGTACGGGGTCACGCGGTGCCAGCCATGCGCACGAAAGCGGTCAGGTCGGCCCCAAGCATCGCCCGGAGTTCCCGCAAGTCTGCCGAGGGGACCTCCGCGAACACGAATCCGAGTACCGGGTAGCGGCGGAAGTCGGTTCGACGCACCTCGACCGGCCGGGAGAAACGCGCCTCAAGCGCCTCGTAGTCGACCGACTCGATCGCCTCACGATCGACGGAAGCGGGGATGTCCGCCACAACGACGCCGAAGGTGCTCCCCCGGTGGCGCTCCAGCATCCTGGTCCAATCGGGCACGAGCTCCTCCATGAAGCACTCGTACGGGTCGATGCCGTACGCATGGAACGCGATGTCAGTCACGCACCACCCCGCGAACCGCATCGGGTTGATCTCGATCGGGGCGACGCGGCCGTTGGGGTCCACACGCAACTCCGCGTGCACCGGGAAGTCCCTGAGACCCGCCCGCCTGCCTACCTCGGCAAGGAACGTCGTGAACGGCTCCACCCAGCGCTCGATCAACTCCGCCGAGGTGATGTAGACGCGGTCGCTCACGTCATCTGCCGAGGCGAACAGGTGTCCCAGGACGTTGAGGACCACCGGAGCGCCTTCGCGGTCGAAGTACGCGTCCACCGCGAACTCCTCGCCCTCGATCACCTCCTCGACGATGAAGCGGTCGAGACCGATGACCGTGTGCGGATACAGCGACGCGAGCGCGGATGCCTCGTCGCGCAGGGCGACCACGACTCCGGGCCAATCATCGACCGAGTCGACCACGTGCACGCCCATGCTGAAGAATCCCACAGCGGGCTTCACCACGAATGGCACACGCACGGACGTCGGATCGAAGCCCTCCAGCTCCTCCAGGGTGAGACCCGCGTATCGATAGTCGGGATAGAGGTCGGCGAGCAGGTCGCGAAAGCGGACCTTGTCCTTGAACAGGTCGACGCTCTGGGCAAGCGGCGTGCCCAAGAGATGCTCCGCGATCCACCCGATCGCATTCTCGGAGTTCGCGTACAGCCGCGGGCGTTCGGCTTCGAGGTAGCGCCGCGCGAAGTCATCGTCTGACAAGAGCCCGAAGCGCGCGCCGAGCGCCGTTCGTGCAGCAGTCGTGTCGAGCACCGGTGCGCCCGACCCCGCCACGGCGAGCGCGAGCCTTCGCGATATGTACGGGTCCTCGAGGATGAACATCGCGGCTCCCTACCGTTCCCACAGTTCGCAGCGGTACTCATGACAGAGCGGCGGCCGGTACTCGTGCGGCAGCTGACATCCGTGCTCGGGGTGGCAGAACTGGCACTTGCGCACGTCGACCCACCCAGGCAGCGTTGCGCGGTAGGCCTCTCCCTCGGCGGTGGGCAGATGGCTCACACGCGGGTCGTGATACGGCGCGACGCCGTGCTCGCCGGCCACGTGGCCGTCCCCATCACGAACGAGCGCCCCGCTGGCAATGAACCGCTCAAGCCACGACTCGATGTACTCCGGGAGCCACTCCTGCCCGATGTAGTCCCCGTTCTCGTCATGAGCGAGATAGAGGCAGCAGCACAGGCCGCCGCACGCGTGGCAGAGCTCCCAGTCCTGGGCGCGGGGATTCGGTGATGCTTCGATGGCCACATCCTCCTGCCGTTCAGCGCTCGCGAACCCGTGCGGTGCCGCTTGCACCGCCCACAATACCGCGAATGCGGGGGCGCTCGAGAGTACGCACACGCTGCGGCATGCTACAATTCCACCCCTGAGGCCCGGATCGAGACGCGACCGCTCGCGCGGCGTGTACCCGAGGGAGCACCAACGATGAAGCGCACCATGCTCGGCGGCAAGATCCACCGCGCCGTCGTCACCCAAGCGAACGTGGACTACGAGGGCAGCGTCACCGTGGACGAGGACCTGCTCGACGCCGCCGGCATCCTGCCCGGCGAGGTGGTCCACATCTGGGACGTGACCAACGCCGCCCGCCTCACCACCTACACCATCGCCGGCCCGCGCGGCAGTGGCGCCGTCTGCGTGAACGGCGCGGCGGCGCACCTCGTACACGAGGGCGACCTGGTGATACTCGGCTCGTACGTGGAGCTGGAGGATGCCGAGGCTCGGACATGGGTCCCGAAGGCCGTCTTCGTGGATGGCGAGAACCGCATCGTGGAGGTACGAGGCGAAGAGGCGTTCCGCGCGAACTGACGCGGAGCGAACAAGCCTGCCGCGCGAACTGACGCACCGGGGTCATCCGGGTACGGACGCAGGACGCCCGTGCCCGCACCGCTTCAACCCACGGTCTCCCTCGCGCTCATCCCCCGCTTCCGCTATCATTCCCGCCGAAGGGGAGTAGCTGCCCGGTCCCGCACCGGGAGGCAGGCCGTCATCACGGGCGCATCTGCCCCGGCCCTGCCAACGAGACGCCTCGCGTGCGAGACCTTCAGGAACCGTAGCGTCCTGACCCGTCACGCCCAGGAGGAAGCATGTCGAAACGCACCCCGCTCGATCCCGCGTCTCTCGATCCCGCGTTCGTGGTGCAAGCGGCGCACACCGTACCCGCCGAGGAGGTGCTCCGACAACTGGACAGCGCGCCGGACGGGCTCCTTGCCGATGAGGTGACGCGCCGCCAGGAAGCCGTAGGGCCCAACGAGCTCCCCGAAGGCGAGAAGCGCACCATCCCCGCGATGGTGTTCGACCAGTTCAAGGATTTCCTGATCCTGCTCTTGCTTGGCGCCGCCGTGATCTCCGGCGTGCTCGGCGAGTTGGTGGATACGATCGCCATCCTCGTGATAGTGGTGCTCAACGCGGTCATCGGCGTGGTCCAGGAATACCGGGCCGAGCGGGCCATGGAGGCGCTCAAGGAGATGGCCTCCGAGACGGCCACGGTGCGGCGGGGCGGTGAGACCCGGGAGATCCACGCATCCGAACTCACAGTGGGCGACATCGTCCTGCTTGAGGCGGGGCGTATCGTGCCAGCCGACATGCGGCTCATCGATGCTGCCACCCTCCGCGTCGCCGAGGCGGCGCTCACCGGCGAGTCGCTCCCCGTGGAGAAGCATGTTGACCCTGTCCGGGAGGTCGACTCCCCGATCGGTGACCGCAGCAGCATGGCCTATCGCGGTACGCAAGTGGTGTACGGGCGCGGGGTCGGCGTGGTCGCCGGCGTGGGGCTCGCCACCGAACTTGGCAAGATCGCTCATCTCCTTGGCTCCACCGGCGACGTGAAGACGCCGCTCCAGAAGCGCCTCGCGCGGTTCAGCAAGCAGCTCAGCATGGCGGCCCTCGGCCTGTGCACTATCGTCTTCATCGTTGGCGTGGTGCAGGGTGGTGACATCCTCGAGATGTTCCTCACCGCCGTGAGCCTCGCGGTCGCCGCCGTTCCGGAGGCGTTGCCCGCAGTGGCGACGATATCGCTCGCCCTCGGCGCGAGCCGTCTCGTGAAGACGCACACACTCGTGCGCAAGCTGCCTGCAGTGGAGGCGCTCGGCTCGGTCACCTATATATGCACCGACAAGACCGGCACCCTCACGCTCAACCAGATGACGGTGGAGCACCTCGCCTCGGGCGATGCCCGGGCGCTCTCGGCCGACACGCTGGCCGACCCGGAGGACGGGGTGAGTTGGCTCGGCAAGGCCCTCGCGCTCTCCAACGACGTGAGCGGACAGAACGACGAGCTCGTGGGCGACCCCACTGAGATCGCCTTCTACCGCGCCGCAGCACAGAGCGGGTTCGATCCGGTCGCACTGGCGAAGGATCTGCCGAGAGCAGCCGAGGCGCCCTTCGACTCCGACCGGAAGCTGATGACCACGGTGCACGAGCTGCCTGGTGGCGGTTACGTGTCGTTCACCAAGGGCGCGGCCGAGGCGATCCTCGAGCGCTCCCGAGACGCGATGACCGCGGATGGCTCGGCCGTGCCGCTGGACGCCGATGCGGCCGCCTCGCTCGTGGATGGATGGTCTGCTGAAGGGCTGCGTGTTCTGGCGTTCGGCATGCGCCGGCTCGACAAGCTGCCGGGCGACGACATCTCCGCCCTGGAGCAGGACCTCTCCCTTATCGGCTATACGGGACTCGTGGACCCGCCGCGCGAGGAAGCGCGACAAGCTGTGGAAACCTGCAAGACGGCCGGCATCATCCCGGTGATGATCACGGGCGATCACCCGGCTACCGCACTCGCGATAGCGAAGCGACTCGGCATCGCCGATCACAAGGAACAGATGATCACCGGAACAGAGCTCGACGCACTGTCTCTCGAGGACTTCGAGGGCCGCGTTGAAGGCATCCGTGTCTACGCACGCGTGGCTCCGGAGCAGAAGCTGAAGATCGTCCAGGCGCTGCAGGACCGCGGCGAATACGTGGCGATGACCGGCGACGGTGTGAACGACGCTCCCGCGCTGGCCACCGCCGACATCGGGGTCGCCATGGGCATCACCGGCACCGATGTGGCCAAGGAAGCGGCCTCGATGGTGCTGCTCGACGACAACTTCTCATCGATCGTCGGCTCGGTCCGCGAGGGCCGCCGCATCTTCGACAACATCCGCAAGTTCATCAAGTACACGATGACCTCGAACTCAGGCGAGATCTGGACGATCCTGCTCGCGCCCTTGCTCGGCATGCCGATACCGCTGCTGCCGATCCACATCCTGTGGATCAACCTGGTGACCGACGGTCTGCCCGGGTTGGCCTTCGCGAGCGAACCGCACGAGCGCAGCATCATGGAGCGCCCGCCGCGCGCGCCCAAGGAGTCGATCTTCGCCGACGGCCTCGGCACCCACCTCATCTGGGTGGGCTTGCTCATGGGTGGGGCGTCGCTCTTCATGCAGGCGTGGTCGATGCCCCGGGCGCCCGAGAACCACGACCTGTACTGGCGCACGATGGTCTTCACGGTGCTCTGCCTCTCGCAAATGGGCCATGCGATGGCGATCCGCTCGGATCGAGAGTCTCTGTTCAAGCTCGGCATCTTCTCGAACAAGCCGATGCTCGGTGCCGTGCTGCTGACCTTCGCACTGCAGCTCTCCACCATCTACGTACCGTTCATGCAGAAGGTCTTCAAGACCGAAGCGCTCTCGCTGCCCGACCTTCTGATCGCTCTCGCACTCTCCAGCGTGGTCTTCTGGGCGGTCGAGATCGAGAAGGCGGTCAAGCGCGCCCGCGACCGCCGCGGTGATATGGCTGCCGCGTAGGGGTACGTCACGCAGGGATACTCGAGGTCACTCGGGCTCGAGCCAACGACGCCCCGCCGCTTCCACGCGGTGGGGCGTCGTGCTGCGTGAACCTCACCCGGCCGATGACTCGGGGCTCAGATGTCCACTCGCTGCAATGTCCTGACGCCGACGATCGCGGAGAGCACGAGCAGCGTGACCCACCACAGCAGGCTCGACCACAGCGGCAGGGGATCGTCCACCACGGCGGCCGAGTGCATCGCCTCGAGCAGCCGGGCCGACGGACTGACCCACGTGTACCACGAGCCGTGGATGAACCAGCCGAGAATGCGATCGAGCAGTACGACACCGACCGACGCGAGACCCGGCAACCAGCTCACCGGAAACCGCGCGCTGAGCGCGAGGACGGCCATGCCGATCGCCGTGAACCCGAGTGAGAGGTAGAGCGACGTGCCGACCTCGCGTACAAGCATGTCCGTACCCGGGTGTGCCGGGGTGAAGAAGAGCTGGGCCATCACATCTTGTTTGCCCGTCTCCCCACGCGCGAACGCTGACGGCTTGCGCGTCATTTCACCACCTTCGTAGGCAGCCAAAGCCAGAGACGCGCCCAGCACGCCCACCTGGAACACCACGGCCGCCAGGACCATCGGCACGGCCTTGCCGACCCACCACCGCCACCGGCTCCCCGCCCGCGCCATCACCACGTGCGCAAGCCGGGTCTCCCGGTCACGCGCAAGGCTGTCGCACGCGATCATCACGAACGTCGTCAGCAGCAGGAAACCGACGAAGAACATGTTGTTCACGAGCGCTGCGTGCGCGTCGAAAACACTCCAGCCCTCGATCCCCGCGTTGAAGGCGTGTGACCTGACCTCGTCGGCGGCAAGCTTGCCGACAAGACCCCACATCGCGACCGCGGCGAACCATCGGCGTGAGAGGAACAGCCTTGCGAGCTCCATCCGTATGAGCGCCAACGTCTGCTTCATCACGCACCCACCGACTCCATGTACGCGCGCTCCAGCCCTGCGCTGTCGCGATGGATCGCCTCGATGCCCACATCGGCCATCACGAGCATCCGAACCACGTCGGGCACGGCCTCGCGCACCCTGATACGCATGCGCGTGGGGCCGTCGCTGCCCACCACGTCGACCGTCTCGACCGATGCCACGCGACCCACATCCTCGACCGATGCCACCTCCAGCACCAAGACAACGCTATCGAGCGTGGTCGACGGCTCGTACACGTGCTGCGCACGGCCGTGATGCAGGAGGATCACCCGGTCACAGACCGCTTCGACCTCTTGAAGGAGGTGGCTCGTGAGCAGAACGCCCATCCCGTCGACGTCCGCGAGCTCGCGCACGAGGGAGCGCATCTCCACGATCCCGCGCGGGTCCAGACCGTTAGTGGGCTCGTCGAGGACCACAAGCCGCGGACGCTCTCCGATCGCCTGGGCCAGCGAAAGGCGCTGCCGCATCCCGAGCGAGTACGTCCTCACCGGCTTGCTGTCGTGCGGATCGAGCCCCACACGCCTCAGCACATCGGACGCAACAGTGGGCTCGACCGCCCCGCGGATACCGAACAGCAGCTCGAGGTTCTTCCTCCCGCTCAAGGTCTCGATGAACATGGGGCGCTCGACCATCAGCCCCATGAACGGGAGATCGCCGCTCGTGGAACGGACATCACGTCCCAGCACGGAGCCCTCGCCGTTGGACGGCCGGGACATCCCGGACAGGATACGGATGAGCGTCGTCTTGCCGGCCCCGTTGGGTCCCACGAGGCCGACCACCTCGCCCGGACGGATCATGAGCGTCACATCATCGAGGACCGTCTTGGGCCCGTACGACTTGCAGAGGCCGCGAACGTCCACAAGCGGGGCGCCCGGCACGTCTGTCTGGATACGATTCATCGGTTCTCCCGCGCTCTCAGTAGTAGGTAGGTGGTCACAGCGCCCACAATGAGGATGGCCGACCAGTACGTCACAGTCGTAAGCGGAGTCGCCCAGTCGGCGAAAGAAGACAGCATCCGCGCGCGTTCTCCGGGATTCACCGGAGCCGGTAGCGCGAACATGAACGCGAGATAGGCGATCGTGGCCCCCACTTGCGAGACGGTACGACCAGCACCGAGCGCTGCCAACAGCATCGACGTCGCGCTCGTAGCCGTGGCCGCCAGCCCGAGGATGAGGACCACGGCAAGGCCCAGCAGGAGCGGCGCCGAGACCGCGAGTCGTGCACCCCAGGGAACCACGGCACCCGCGTTGGAGGGGTCCCAGGGCGCGAAGACGGCAGCCGCAGCGAGCCAGACGACCGCAAGAGCGACCAGCAGCAGCGTGGAGCTGACGTACGCCGCGCCGAGCTTGGCCGAGAACCACCGCCACCGCGATCCCGCACGGGTGATGAGCAGTGATGCGAGCCCCGACTCGAGATCCTCGGCGAGTGTCCCGCCGATGATCATCGGCCAAATGAGGAAGAACGTTCCCGCGCCATCGAGCTCGGTCAACCAGAGCATCGACCCGCTATGTTGCACCACACCATCCACCCCTGCGAGCATCAGCAGTTCACCCCGCCTGGCGAACATCGACGCCACGCCGAACAGGAGCATCACCACACCAGCGAGCACGAAGCGTCGCCGTGTCGTGAGCCGCGCCAACTCGTGAAGCAGCGCGCCCGGTCCCCCCATGGAGCCTCCCCCCGGTGGGGGCGGCGCGAGCCGCCCCCACACTGCACAGATTCCGATGCCTCAGTAGTTCCAGACCCATGTGCCCTGGCACAGGATCGTCACGAAGTTGAACAGCGCGGAGTCCATCCGCACCCGAACGTAGCGCGTGCTCGCCGTGGAGTTGTACCAGAGGTCAACCAGCGGTGCGTAGGCACCGCCCGGGTAGACCGTCACGGTCGGGCCGATCGCCTGGTAGGACGTGTTGCATACCGCGAAGCGGATCGGCTTGCCGCCCGAGTACTTGTGCCGCACGCCGAAATCGCGATATGCGCTCACAGCCTTGCTGGATGTGTAGATGTCGGCGCGGAAGCGCGGCGCGACCATGCTGTAGTTCTGTGTGCTGGCCGCGAACGCCGATGCGGTGCTGCCGAACGCCAGCGCAAGTGCGAGCATCCCCACGGTGATGATCTTCTTCATCTCGACTCCTCGATTCGTCGTTGTCCATGATCGGGAGACCGGGACCTTCGCCATTGCTGCCTGTGCCACGCTGATCGTTCACCTCCTCACGCGATCGACGTCTGGCGGCGCAGCCCCATCGGGGGCCTGAACATACCGGGAGCCTACGACCATGTCCTAAACGGAAACCAAACGCCCGAACGTGGCGCGACACGCGAGGCCCCCCGCCGATGTACCGGCGGGGGGCCTCGTCTCACACCACTGTTGCGGGACTACTGCACGCTCAGGATGACGCCTATCTCACTGCCGGTGTCGGTGGTGCCCACCGTCACCGATCCTTCCATCCCGTCCTTGTTCGCGCTGACGATCGCCGTCGTGCCGCTGTCGTCGGTCATGTTCATGTCGCCGACGATGGTCCAGCCCTCGCCCTCGAACTCGGCCTTGTACCACTCGTACACGTCGATGGTGTCATCTCCGGAGACCAGGTTCACGTAGAACACCGTGCCGTTGGAGTCCGCGATCTTCGAAGTCGAGTCAAGGTCGGCGTCCCCGTACATCGGGAAGTCACCCGGGAAGTCCGACGGCAGGTCTTCGCCGCCGCCTTCGATCGTCACTTCGCCATCGCCGGTGTCCATGGTGACCGAGTCCTCGTCGACCTCCACATCGCCACCCACGATGCCCCCCACGATCTCCTCGCTGACCTCCTCAGCGATCTTGTCCTCGATCGCCGAACATCCCGCGACCGCGAACGCCAATGCTACGATCAACGCGCCGATCATCCAACGCCTCAATATCTTCGACCCCCTTCTTGTGCATACTGTCCGACGAAGCATCGGCGCGGACACCCACAGCCGTGCTGCGGCCCACATGCCGATGCTCCCGTTTGGGCATATACCCCGCCGAGAGGAGTGCCTCCCATGATGGCAAGTATAATGAACATGAAGGCCATGACGGTGGCGTACCTGCCGATGACGGGTTCCTACGACCAGATGCCTGCGGCGTTCGACCGCCTCTACGCCTGGATCGAGGAACATGACCTCAAAGCCACCGGAGCGCCGATCGCCGCGTTCTTCAACATCCCGTCGGAGCCTGACGGGTCCGACGCCCGCTGGGAACTGCTGGTCGCCTTGTCCGGCGACCCGGCGGACATCGAGCCGGACGAGACCGGTGTCGGCGTGAAGCGTGTGGAAGGTATGAAGGTGGTATCGGCGATCCATATCGGGCCGTACGACAGCGTGCTTCCCACCTACCAAGCACTCTGGGCGTGGATGGAGGATCACAGCTACGACCTCGACGGACCCCCGATGGAACGTTACCTCAGCGGCCCCGAGGTCCCGGCGGAGCGAGTCCGCACCGAAGTGCTGATGCCCATCCGTCGGGTATGACGCGCAGGGCCAGTCCGCGCGCTGAAGTGGATCGAGGGTGTGCTCATGGGTGGATCGCCCGCCTCATCGCTCGCGGCACAGGCGCCCCATACGACGGTCGACTGGCTCTGTTCGGAGGAGAATCCCGCCGTCGCGGCGCTGACGCTGCGCGGGCTCCTCGGCGATACCGGCTCTCCACGCGCCCGGGAGCTGTGGGCGCAGCGCAACGCCTACGAACCCGTGAGCACGATCCTCGGTCAGATGCGCCCGGACGGGAGTTGGGACACGCCCGAACGCGACTACCAGAAGTACGGCGGCAACCTCTGGCAGGTGCACTTCCTGGGCGAGCTGTTCGCCGATGGTGATGACGAACGCGTGCGGACGGCCGCCTCGTACGCGTTCTCGCGGCAACTGCCGGACGGTTCGTGGTCGTGCAACGGCCGCGCCTCGGCGACGATCCCGTGCCTCACGGCGAACGTGGGCCGCGCTCTGGCGCGCCTCGGCTTCGCGCGCGACGTGCCCATCGCCCGCGCACTCGGCTACTGCGTGTCGCTGCACGACGCCTTCGGCTGTCTGACGTGCGGGATCCCGGAGCGTGAAGGACAGCCTGCCGGCGAATGGGGCGCCTCCTCCTCCACGCTGAACGGTTACTGCCACATGCTGGCGCCCAAGCTCCTGCTCTTCCTTGCCGAGGTACCCCGCGACCTGTGGCCGGAAGGGGCGGAGCGGCTGCGGAACGAGTGCGTGAGGGTCTTGCGCGAGAAGGAGGTGTTCCGGTCGCTCCCCGAGGAGGCCCGCGAGTTCTTCGACGTCTACTACTCCGCAAAGGCCGCCGAGCGCACGGGGCTGCGTGAACGATACCTCCAGAACCACCCGGTCCTGCACTACAAGCCCAAGCCGGGCTGGCTGCGGTTCGGCTATCCGCTCTCGTACAACTCGGACGCCCTTGAGGCGCTTCCTGCCCTCGCGCTGCACGGGGAGCCTGCGCGGCCTGAGTATGCGCCGTCGTTGGCCGCCGTGCGCTCCGCGGCGGACGGCGAGATGCGATGGAAGCTTCGTAACTCGTTCAACGGTAAGATGCGTGCAGATGTGGAAGAGAAGGGTAAGCCGAGCCGATGGATCACCTGGCGTGCGCTCACGGTGCTGCAGCACTATGGGGGTGCGAACGATGCGGTCCCTGAGAACGTCTCATGACATGGATATCTCACGAACGAGGAGGTACGCGATGTACGCTCGGATACTTGCGTTTGCACTCGTGATCGCGCTTGGTGCGGCGATGGTGGGTTGCGCGACACAGGATGCCACCGAACCCGATGACACGCCCGAGACGAGCACGCCGGGCGCCCCGATGGATGACGGCACTGATGAGGCAGCCGGCGAGTCCGGAGAACTGCGCCTCGCCAATGGCCTCTACGACCAAGCCGATGGCTCTGTGATGGTCCTCGGCACGCTTGAGTGGGTAGACCTGGAGGGCGGCTTCTATGCCGTGTCCGGGGCGCCCGGCGACGGTGGCACGATCGCCGTTGTGGCCAACGCCGACGAGTTCGCGAGCGAGCTCGAAGAGCTCACCGGCTCCACGGTGTTCATCAACGGCACGCGGTTCGAAGGCGCGTCCATCCGGATGGCTGGCCCCGAAGTGGTGATCGAATCGATCGAGAAGATCGACGACACGCCGGGCGCCGCCGAGTAGCTGTCCTGTGCGAGTGGATCACGAAGGGGTCCGGGCTGACAGCCCGGACCCCTTCTGTGTGCGAGCGGCAGAGAGCCTCGCGTGCGGTACATCAAACACAAGCGCATAGAGCGACCGCACGCCGTACCTACGGGGTTTCACGCGCCGCGATACTGACCTCTGAGCCGTCGTCAGACTCATTGACGTTGATGTACAACTGCATCGAACCCTTGGTGGCCTCGAGCCCCATGAACTCGCCGTCATCGGTGGTCATCTGCAGCTCGTCCCCGATCGCCCAGCCGCTAGACGACAGTTCGTCAACATACCAGTCGTACACGGCGGCCACACTATCGTCGACATAGAGATCCGCATAGTGCTCGGAGCCTGCATCCGCAACGATACTGCTCGATGACGAGACCTCGGCGTCAGGATGGACGGGAATGTCCGAGGGGAAGTTCTTGCCCAGGCCGCCTTCACCCCCGCTGAACGTGATGTCTCCATCGTCCGTACCGACGGTGACGCTCTCATCGCTCACATCAACGTCTCCGCCAACCGCAGAACCGGCCACCTCCTCGGCAACCGTATCCGAACCGCCACTGCAGCCGACGAGGGCGAGCGCGAGCGCGCCCACAAGCGCGCCGATCAGCAATCGCCTGACCCTGCCCCATCCTCCTTTCCTGCGAACATGCCTACTCACGGGTACCGTTCCAGCCCGTACGGCGTTTCCCTGCGTCATGGCTGAACGGGTTCTTCTACCAGGCATCTACCCGATGTCTGCGTGGTATCTCTGGAGCGACCGCACGCTGCCCGGCGACTCGCGGTGGGCGCGGATTCCCTGCGCGGCCGCCAGCGCCGCCGATGTGGTGGTGATGTACGGCACGCGATGCTTGATCGCGGCCTTGCGGATGTACGAGTCGTCGAACTCGCTCGATTTGCCCGCTGGCGTGTTCACCACCAGGTGGATCTCGCCGTTGGTGAGCACGTCCTGGATGTTGGGACGGCCCTCGTGGAGCTTGAGCACCGGGAGGGCCTCGACGCCATGCTCGCCGAGGAACGCCGCGGTGCCGCTGGTGGACATGATCCGGAAGCCGAGGCTCGCGAACTCCCGTGCCGCGGGGAGTATCCGCTCACGGTCGCGCTCGGCCACCGTGATGAGCACGCATCCTTCATCGGGTAGACGCGTCCCGGTGGCCTCCTGCGCCTTGTAGAAGGCCAACCCGTAACTGTCGGCCAGGCCGAGCACCTCGCCGGTTGACCGCATCTCGGGGCCGAGCAGCGGGTCGACCTCGGGGAACATGTTGAACGGGAAGACCGACTCCTTCACGCCGAAGTGCGGGATGGGTTTGCGCTCGAGCGCGAGGTCGGCGAGCTTCTCCCCCATCATCACGCGCGTGGCCATCTGAGCCATCTGGATGTCGGCCACCTTCGACACGAGCGGCACCGTGCGCGACGCACGCGGGTTGGCCTCAAGCACGTACACCACACCGTCGGAGATCGCGTACTGCATGTTCATGAGGCCCACCACGCCGAGCTCGATGGCGATGCGTCGCGTGTAGTCGTCGATGGTGGCGAGGTCCTCCTCGGAGATGATCACCGGGGGTATCACGCACGCCGAGTCGCCCGAATGGATACCGGCGTACTCGATGTGCTGCATCACGGCGGGCACGAAGGCGTCTGTGCCGTCGGCGATCGCGTCGGCTTCGCACTCGATGGCGTTCTCCAGGAAGCGGTCGATCAGAAGCGGGCGCTCCGGCGCCACATCCACCGCCGCGGTCACGTACGTCCGCAGCATCTCCTCATCGTGCACGACCTCCATCCCACGCCCGCCGAGCACGTAGCTGGGCCGGACCATGAGCGGATAGCCGATGCTCGCGGCCGCCTCAAGCGCCTCCTCGAGGTTCGAGACCATCGCGGATTCGGGCATCGGGATCCCCAACCGCTCCATGATCTCGCGGAAGCGGTCGCGGTCCTCGGCCAGGTCGATCGTCTCGGGACTCGTGCCCGCGATCGGCACGCCCGCCTCCTCGAGCTCGCGAGCGATGTTGAGCGGCGTCTGGCCGCCGAACTGGCAGATCACGCCCTCGGGGCGCTCCTTCTCGTAGATGGCCAGCACATCCTCCACCGTGAGGGGCTCGAAGTAGAGCTTGTCCGAGGTGTCGTAGTCGGTGGAGACGGTCTCGGGGTTGCAGTTCACCATGATCGTCTCGTAGCCGAGCTCGCGGAGCGCGAAGGCGGCGTGCACGCAGCAGTAGTCGAACTCGATGCCCTGGCCGATGCGGTTGGGACCGCCGCCGAGCACCATGATCTTCCGCGCGTCGGAGACGGGGACGTTGTCATCATCGTTGTAGGTGGAGTAGTAGTAGGCGGCATCCTCAACGCCGGAGACCGGTACGGCCTGATACGCATGCGTCACGCCGAGCTCGAGACGCCGGCGGCGGACCTCAGGCTCCGGTATGCCGAGGATCTTCGCCAGGTACGCATCGGCGAACCCTTCGCGCTTTGCGCGCACGAGAAGCTCGTCGGGGAGCGGTTCGGCGCTCCGCACGCCCGCTCCCGCTACGCCTCGCCCGGTGGCGAACTCCAGCAGCGCCTCCTCGAGCGCCACCAGCTCGGCCATCTGATCGATGAACCAGCGCTTGATGTACGTCTTGCGCACGAGCTCATCGATGTCGGCGCCCTTGCGCAGCGCCTCGTACATGATCCACTGCCGCTCGCTCGTGGGCTCGGCGAGCAGCGCCATGAGCTCGTCGAGCGGACGCGCGTTGAAGTCCTTCGCGAAGCCGAGCCCCATACGCCCGTTCTCGAGCGAGCGGATCGCCTTGCCGAACGCCTCCTTGTAGTGAGCGCCGATGGACATGACCTCGCCCACCGCCCGCATCTGGGTGCCGAGCTTGTCCTGCGCGCCGGGAAACTTCTCAAAGGCCCAGCGTGCGAACTTCACAACCACGTAATCGCCGCCCGGCGTGTAGCGCTCCAGCGTACCGTCTCGCCAGTACGGGATCTCGTTCATCGTGAGACCACCCGCAAGCCGGCTGGAGACGAGCGCGATCGGGAAACCGGTGGCCTTGCTCGCGAGCGCGCTCGAGCGCGACGTGCGCGGGTTGATCTCGATCACCACCACGCGATCGCTCACTGGGTCGTGGGCGAACTGCACGTTGGTGCCGCCGATCACCTCGATCGCTTCCACGATGCGATAGGCGTAGTCCTGCAGCCGTGCCTGCAACTCGGAGGAGATGGTCATCATCGGCGCCGTGCAGTAGCTGTCACCCGTGTGCACGCCCATGGCGTCGACGTTCTCGATGAAACACACGGTGATCATCTGGCCTTCTGCATCGCGAACGACCTCGAGCTCGAGTTCCTCCCAGCCGAGGACAGACTCCTCCACGAGCACCTGACCCACCATCGATGCCTGAAGGCCGCGTGCCGTGATCGTCCGCAGCTCCTCCACGTTGTAGGCGATGCCGCCACCGGTGCCGCCCATCGTGTACGCCGGCCGTATGACCACCGGGTAGCCGAAGTCCGCCGCCACGCGCTCGGCGTCCTCAAGGGTCTCCACCGTCACGCCGCGCGCGGTCTCCACACCGAGGCGCTCCATCGTTCGCATGAACTCGAGCCGGTCCTCGCCCCGCTCGATGGCGTCGGGACTCACACCGATGATGCGCACGCCGTACTTCTCGAGGATGCCGCGGCGGTTGAGCTCGAGCGAGAGGTTGAGTGCGGTCTGACCGCCGAGGTTGGGCAACAGCGCGTCGGGCCGGCTCTCGGCGATGATGCGCTCGAGCGTCTCCAGGTTGAGCGGCTCGATGTAGGTCTCGTCGGCCATCACGGGATCGGTCATGATCGTGGCCGGGTTCGAGTTCACGAGCACGATCTTGTAGCCGAGCGCACGGAGCGCCTTGCACGCCTGTGTGCCTGAGTAGTCGAACTCACAGGCCTGGCCGATGACGATCGGCCCCGAGCCGATGATCATGACCTTCTGGATATTGTCATGGCGAGGCATGGTCACTCCTCAGTTTTGGACGCGGTTCGATACATTCTAACGCATACCGCCATGCTAGAGGCGGACCGGTATCCCCCGCTCGGCAAGATACTCCTTCACCTGCGCCACCGTGAACGTGCGGAAGTGGAACACCGATGCCGCCAGCAGCGCCGAGGCATGGCCCTTCTTCACGCCGTCGTAGAAGTGCTCGAGTTCGCCGGCCCCACCAGACGCGATCACCGGCAGGTCCACGGCGTCGGCGATCGCACGGGTGAACTCGAGGTCGTAGCCGGCAAGCGTACCGTCGCCGTCCATGCTGGTGGGAAGCAGCGTGCCCGCGCCCAGACTCTCGCAGCGGGTCGCCCACTCCACGCAGTCGATCCCCGTCCCCTTCTGCCCGCCGCTCACAACCACCTCGAAGCCCGAGGGCATCTCCTCGTTACGGCGGCCGTCGATCGCCACCACGACACGGCCGGAACCCCAGTCGTCGGCCGCCTCGGTGATCAGGTCGGGACGCGCCACCGCGGCGCTGTTCACTGAGACCTTCGCCACGCCCACCTCGAAGAGTGCGTCGAAGTCGGAGAGCTCCCTGACGCCGCCGCCCACCGTGAGGGGCACCTCTCCGAGAGCCCCGACGACCTCGCGCGCCCAGGCGATGCGCGTACTGCGGCCCTCCACCGTTGCGGCGATATCGAGCATCGCCACCTCGTCGGCTCCAGCCTCCCGATAGAAGGCGGCGTTCTCAACGGGATCGCCCGCGTCACGCAGGTCGACGAAGTTCACGCCCTTCACGACGCGCCCTTCCTTCATGTCGAGACACGGGATGATATTCACTGGCTCCACCGGGACCCCCTAAGCAGCGCTGACGGTTGTGCGCATTCTACCGCACGCGCCTACAACCCCATGCGGGTCACGCCTCCTGCGCCAGCGCCTCCTCACGAACGCTCGCGAGCACGAAGAACGCGATGACCCCGGCAACAAGTGTGGCCACCGAGAACAGTGCGAACGGCGCGACATCCAGCGTGCCCTCCACGATCCAGGCGGATACGAGCATCGCCACGATGGCGCCCGACATCGTCACCCCTTTTACCGAGAACACCGCCGCCAGAAGGTAGCCCACCGGCCTCCGCTGCCACGCGAACACCGCCGTGGCGAGCGCCAACGGGACGATGATGCCGAGGTCGAGCGCCTGCACCGCAAGCGTGGGCGTTCCGAGCAACCCTGCGCCGGCGAGATCGCCCGAAAGTCCCGTGGCGATACGCGGGATCCACATGCCCACCAACTGCAGGGCCATCACGCCGCAGAAGATCGCGATCGAGCGGCGAGGGAACCGGTCGCTGAACCGGTCCGGCAACGCTGGCAGATCGATCGTGCTCACGATCCACACGATGCCCGCCGCCGCAAGCGGATAGAGCGCCACGAACGCCGGGAACAGGGGCCCAAGCGCCCAGAAGACCGCGTACATCAGGTACTGATAGACGAGATAGCCGAGGATACCGGCGGCGATGAGACGGCCGCGCAGGGAACCGCGGGCCACCGGCACGACACACGCGATGAGCGCGGGAACCGCCACGAACAGCGTGAGCACATCCCAGCCCACGCCCTCGGCGACCACCCGCTCGGCATTGAACGCGTACACGCCCGTGGTGACGTACTCATAGCGCTCGCCCCGGATGCTGACAGCCGATTCCGTTGTGCCGTCACCGCGCCCGAACACCCCTATCGCTGACGTCGCGCCCGCCAGAAGGGCAATGATGAGACAAAGAGCGGCTATCCCTTTGCGACGTGCTGCTTGCATGTTGATGCTCCTTGTTCGTGGTCGGAGGTACGTCTCGCTTGGGGCTGCGTCCAGAAGGCCGTCAGGCGTCACCCCTGAGTCCGGTCGCGATGCCGCGGGCTCACCCGGCAACGGCTTCGTAGTCGCGGAAGTCACCCTGCGGCGCCTTCATCGCCTTCATGATCAGTCGCTCAGGGAGCGAGAACGCCTTGGGCTCGTTCATGCCGGCGAAGAGGCGGATATCGATCGGCGTGATACCGGTCTCCGCCAACAGCGCGTCGGTGTAGGCACGCACCTCGTCAGCCTTCTCGGGGTCGCTCGCCATTGTCAGACACGCTGTGAACATGGCCACGGGTCTGCTTGTAAGCGCCTCGGCATTGGCGGTCACCCATTCCTTCACGGCGCCATGCCAGCTACCCGCGCGGACGCCGCTCCCCACGACCACAGCGCGGTACCCGGAAGGCTCCGGCTCCTTCTCCACCGGATGGACATCGGCCGAGAGCCCCGCCTCCGCCAGGGTGGCGCCGATCTTCTCGGCGATACCGGCGGTGCACCCCGTCTTCGTTCCGTATACGACCAACACGTCACTCATCTCGTTGCTCCTTATCCGCCGAGGCCCCCGACCAGAAGATGTCGAAGAGCTGCTCGATCCCTGTATCCGTCTGCACATCGGCGGGTACGTCCGCCGCACCCATCACCTGCCGGTACATCACATAGCTCGAGGTGAGGCCGAAGAACGCTTCGGCCATCACGCGCGAATCCACGTCGTCCCTGAGCACGCCGGCCCGCTGCTGTTCAGCCATGTACTCGGCCAGGCCCGCCAGGTTGCCGGGGGCGCCCGCGCCGAGCACCTCCGCCACCTCTGGGACCGACGCGGCCTCGAACGCCAGGCGCAGCGCCATACCGCCGTCCTCCAACGCGCCTGCGATCTCCATCCGAGCGAAGCCGAGCAGGGTGCTCCGTACGTCGCCCGAGGGGGGCGCCGCGGCCGCTGCGCGCCCCGCCTGCCGGCCTGCCATCCGCTCGCCCAGCGCCCTCAGCACGCCGATCTTGTTCTCGAAGCGGCGGAAGAGGGTCACCTCGTTCACGCCGGCTCGCTCGGCGATCGCCCGTGTGGTGGTGGACGCGTAGCCGTGGGTGGCGAACAGATCGGCAGCCGCGTCAAGGATCCTCTCGGCTGTGTCCTGCCTGGCTGTCATGATGTCCTTCCCATCGAGTAAGCAAGTGCTTGCTTGCATCTTAGGTTCGGACATGCCCCCTGTCAAGTGCACGTGCTCAGATGAGAGGACCGGCCGACGCTACGCCGTGATGACCTCGATATCGGGCTCTTCGTCCCAGTCGGTCACGGGCGGCTCGGCCTCCATGCGGTGGAACAGGTGACGGAAGACCAGGACGCCGATCAGCCCGGCGGCCACGTTGGCCGCGAACGCCGCCCACCACACGCCGCCCAGGCCGAACAGCGTGGAGCCCACGTATGCGAGCGGCACGTACAGGACGAACATGCGCAGAACCGATAGAATCATGGAGTACACGGCCCGGTGGAGCGCGTTGAGGGCGTTGGTGATCGTAACGAGCCCGCCGAGCAACGCATAGCTTGGGAAGACGATCATCATGTAGGCCATCACCGTGTCGACCACGGCCGGGTCGTCGTTGAAGATGGACGCGATGCCCCGGCCTCCCACGAGCGAGAGAAGCCAGACGAGCGCACCCCAGCCAGCCGCCATCGCCAGCGCGACCTTCACCACACGGCTCACGCGGGGCTTCTTGCCGGCGCCCCAGTTCTGTCCCACGAACGGCACCAGCGCCGCGCCGAGAGCGTTGATCACCATCACGGCGAACATCTCCAGCCGGCCGGCCACGCCGAAACCGGCCACGGCCGCCACGCCGTAGGCCGCCACGATCGAGGTGATCACACCCGTGGAGACCGGGGTTATCAGCTGCGTGATGGCGGCCGGAAGACCGACCGAGAGCACATGTCGCCACGAGGCGAGGATGTCTCGCACGCTCATCCGCACGCGGGTGATGATCCCCCTGCGGCGCAGAACCACTAAGGCGACGGTGAGGGCGGACGTCTGCGACAGGACTGTGGCGATCGCGGCGCCCCGCAGCCCGTACGCGGGGACCGGGCCGAGCCCGAAGATGAAGAGCGGGTCGAGCAGCACGTTGATGGTGAGGGCCGTGAGCATGATCTTGGCGGGCGTCTTCGTATCGCCGGTGGCCCGCAGGCTGCTGTTGCCGTTCTGGGGAACCACGATGAGCGGCAGGCCGAGGAACCACACCGACATGTATGCGCACACGTGGTCGAGCACCACACCCTCGGCGCCGAGAAGTCCGAACAGCCACCGGATGCTCAGGAGTCCCACGATCGCCATCGTGGTTGCCACGGTTATGCCGAGGAGGATCGAGCTGAGGGCGAGCCGGCGCACGCCTTCGGTGTCGCGCTTGCCTATGGCCTTGGACACCACTGCGGTCGTGCCCATACCGATCCCGAGACTGATCGAGTTGACTGCCATCACGACCGGGAGCGTGAAGCCCATCGCGGCGAGCGGCTCGGTTCCGAGGCGGCCTACGTAGAAGGTGTCGATCAGGTTGAAGCCGACCATGGCGAACATCGCGATCACCATCGGCGTGGCGAGCCGTACGAGCGTCCCGGCGACGGGCCCCTCTACCAGGCGTGCGTCCTGCTGCATCAGCTGATCACCCTGCAGGCCTCGTCGAGCAGCGACGTGGCGTTATCGGCCATGCGCTGCAGCAGTCGTTCCACCGACGCCTGCTCTTCGGGGGACAGATCTGCGATGAGCGCGTCGTTCCACGTGCGGACGACCTCCTGGAAGGCGGCCACCACCTCACGGCCCGAAGCAGTGAGGTCGAGCAAGCGGACCCGCCCGTCGCCGGGATCGGGCCGGCGCTGCACATAGCCGAGTTCCACGAGACGGCGCACCGCGTGCGCTACCCCGCCCTTGTCCATATCCACGTGCGCCCTGAGGTCCTCCTGGCGTGAACCCGGATGCTCGGCAAGGAACGAGAGCATCCTCGTCTGCGTGAAGTTCAGCCCTTGCTGCCGCAGTTGCCGCTCGAAGTACATGTGCGTGCGGCGCGAAAGGGTGGAAACGAGCCGGGTGATGGGGTTGTGGTAGCAGTGCATCGGTCCTCCGTGCCCGCGGGCGGTCTCGCACACAGGCACCGCAGTCTACGCCTCACAAGTTGCATGTGCAACTATCCTCGGCGCGGACCTCCCGGCAGGGGACTCAGGCGGGCACGGGCCTCGGCGAGTAGTACTCGACGAAGAACCCACGCCACGTCTTCGGCTTCCCGCCCCCGCGCTCTTCCACCGCTGCTGACGGGTCCAGCGGGACCTCGAGCACCACGTCATCCCGCAGCGGGTGGTTGGGGTCGTAGATGCGCACCGCCACGTCGTTCTCCCGGAAGTCGGCGGCGTACGCAAGGACCTGGTGGTTACGCGCGATATGCGGGAGGCCGAGGCCGCTCACCAGACCAAGCGGCGCAGGACGGCCGCTCCGCAGCAGGTCGAACAGGGTCAGCAACGACTGCCGTGTTGCCGCTCCCACTCCCAGCGGACCTCCCGACGGCAGGTACGTGAACCGTGCGAACCGGGCGATGTTGGCTCCCGGGAGCACGACGATGCTGTCCAGTTGCCGCCGCCAGATCCATCGTGCGAGCGGCGAATCGTGCTCCGGGAGCATGCGGTCGCGCGAACCTGGCGGCAGCGGCGCCCCCGCCACGAACGCATCGAGCGCGGCGAACACCATGCCACCGCACCGCCCGCGCGACGCGATGACGCCAAGCACCATGTCGCGCCATGTATTGGCGAACGCGAAGCCGTCCTTCGATGGCAGGAAACCCGTATCGAGGTACATCATGGCCGCCCGTCGTGGTGGGTGTGCGTGTCTCCGATGATACCGTCAGGTCCGCTCATCGGATTCTTGCGGCGTCGGGCACGTGATAGTCGGCGTGGTATCACCCGACGCGATCGACGTCTACGGCAGGTCGCGCCAGCCGCAGGGCGCCGAGGCGCGCGGAGACGCGGACCGCATACGCCGCACACGTATCGCGCGCGTGAGAGGCCAGGCCGGTGACACTGACGGTGTAGTGCTGACGCTCGAAGGCGCCGGTGTTGGATTCGAACATCGCGGGGTCCCTCCCCTTACAGGGTGCCCGCGACGTGAGGTGATCTCAGGCGGCGCGGCACACCGGAATACGGACGTGCACAGACTGCAGGGCGATCGGAGCCCCTGGTCCATTCGGCTTGATCATCTGACGTCCCTCCTTCCGGTCGCGCTTCCAGCTCCTGACAACGGCATGCATCATAGCATGCCGATCCTGCATGGCAAGACACAGTCTGGAGTCCCTACAGAACGAACTCCCCTCGTGCCACCACCACGGCGCTTCCGGCCACCTCTACGCGAGCGATCGTATCGCCGCTACCCTCGGCGCGTGCATACAGCGTGCTTGGACGAAGGATCTCGGCGCCCTGACTGATGGTGATCTCGTCGCCCCACCCGATCAACCCGTGCCGGGCGAGGTGCACGGCCATTGGGCCCGCAGCGGAACCGGTGGCCGGATCTTCGACCACCCCGAGCTCGGGGCCGAGCATCCTGGTCTTCACGCGGGGGCCATCCGCTGAGAAGACGCTCACCCCCGTGGGTCCCAGGAGCCGGCCGAGCGCCCCGGTGTCGGGTGCCAGCGCAGCCACCTCCGCGTCCGTCTCCACCATCACGTAGATGTGCGGCGTGCCGTTGTCATAGCGCTCCACCGGCAACAGCGAACCCGGGACACCGAGCGCCTCGAAGAGCGGGGCGGTCTCCGTGTAGGGCTCGATGGTGGGGATCGGCTGCTCCATCCTGCCGAAGACGATCTCGGCGCCCTCGCGCTCGAGCGCCACCGGCACGGTGCCCCGGGCGGTCTCGATACTGAGCACCGTCCTCTGCAGCGGCCCCGAAACCACGAATGCCGTACCAAGCGTGGGGTGGCCCGCGAACGGCAACTCGCGCGCGGGGGTGAAGATCCGCATGCGGATATCGCCGTCGGCCTCCGCCGGAAGCACGAACGTGCACTCGGAGAAGTGCATCTCGCGCGCAAGCATCTGCATCTCGTCGGCCGAGAGTCCTGTGGCGTCGGTGAACACACCGAGCTGGTTGCCGGTGTACGGCGTGTCGGTGAAGACGTCAACGACGACGAAGCGGTACGTTCGGGATATGGCGTTCCTTCCGGGGATACACCTACAGAGGGCATCACGAGCCTGCATCGCATCCGATGATAGCGAGTCACGCAAGGAGGTGCGCCGGATCCGGTGCACCTCGGTTGAGCGAGGAGATGCCGATGAACTGGTATGCGGAGCTCGCCAGGCCCACCTGGGCGCCACCGGCGCCGGTCTTCGGCATCGTGTGGAGCATCCTGTACCCCATCATCATCGTAGCGTACGGCTACGTCATCTACCGCATCGCGCGGGGCGACGTCCCGACAGCGCTTCTGGCGCCGATCCTCTTGAACGTGGCCGCCAATCTGGCGTTCACGCCGATCCAATTCGGTCTTCGCAATCTCTGGCTTGCCGAGGTCGACATCATCATCGTGCTCGCAACCATCATCTGGTCGATGATCGCGATCTGGCCGCACAGCCGCTGGGCGTCCCTCGCGCTCACCCCCTACCTCGTTTGGGTGACGATCGCAACGGCGCTCCAATCGAGCATCACGTGGCTGAACCGTTGAGGGCCGCCATGGATACCTCCTCGGCCACCCTGGAGCGCAGCATCGCCGCGGTACGGCCTGAGGCGCTCTATGCCGAACGGATCGATCTGCTGCAGGTCAACCTCGGCCGGCGCTGCAACAGCTCGTGCACGCACTGTCACCAATCATGCTCGCCGTCGTGTACTGAGGCTATGGACGAACCCACGCTGGATGCCGTATCGCGGATCGCCCGTGAGGTGCGGCCCGCGCTGGTGGACATCACCGGCGGCTCACCGGAGCTCCACCCGGGTCTGCCGACGCTGGTATCCCGGCTCCGCTCGGCGGGCCTCCGCACCCAGGTGCGCACCAACCTCACGGCACTCCTCGAGCCGGATGCCGAGGGGGTCATCGATCACCTCGCCGTAGCTGGCGTCCAGCTGCTGGCGTCCGTTCCCGCGCTCACCGCCGAGCGGTACGCAAGCCAAAGGGGCGATCACTTGCAGGCCGCGCTCACCGTGCTCCGTCGGCTGAACGATGCCGGGTGGGCACGCTCCGGAGACCTTCTGCTCGATCTCGCCGTGGACTCGAGCGGATACGGCGAGCAGTGTCCCGCACGCGAGATCGCCGCCCGGTACCGTACCGTCCTGACGGACAAGCTCGGTATCGATTTCAACCAAATGGTGCTCATGACCACGATGCCGATCGGCCGCTTCCGGACCGCTCTGGAGCGGCGCGGCGAATACGAGTCGTACGTTGCTGGTCTCGTCGGCCGCTTCAACCCCGGAACCGTGATGAACCTTGCGTGCCGGACCGCGATCGAGATCGCATGGGACGGGACCCTCTCAGACTGCGACTTCAACCTGGCGGCAGGCCTGCGCACAGCCGAGGGAGAACCGGCGCACATATCCGAGTTCGACCCGCAGCGCCTTGCTCGCCGCCGGATCCGGTTCGCGCAGCACTGCTGGGCATGCACGGCCGGTGAGGGCTCGGGTTGACACGGGACCCTCCTGTGACCCGGTCGGGACACGCGCCGAGACCGCGACTCATCGTCATGACACGCCATCCGGTGCCCGGGCAGGTCAAGAGCCGGATAGCCGAAGAACTCGGCGACGAGACGGCGCTTGCGGTGCACCGTGAGCTCACAGAGCACGTCGTCAGACGTGCACGCGCGGCCGAACTCGCAGGCACGGTCGATCTGGAGATCAGGCTTGCCGACGGTACTGCCGCCGCCGGGAGACGCTGGCTGGGCCGCGCGTCCAGGGTGCGCACGCAGTGCGAGGGCACGCTGGGCGACAGGCTCGCGGAGGCCGTGGGAACGGCGGTTTCCGAGGGGGCGCCTGCGGTGATCGTGATCGGCTCGGACTGCCCGGACGCGGGTGGCGCGATTGTGCGCAAGGCGGTTGCCGAGCTCGCCCGGACCCCCCTCGTCCTCGGACCGGCGGGGGACGGCGGTTACTACCTTGCAGGCGTGCGTGCGGACGCCGCGGACTCCGTCTCCGCAGCGCTCTTCGAGCAGATCCCCTGGGGCACATCCGGGGTGCTCGCGGTCACGCTGGGGCGGCTTTCCGCGCTCGGCATGACTCCGGCGCTCCTGCCGACACTCGATGACATCGACCGTCCCGCCGACGCCCGCCGCTGGCAGGCCCGGCGTCTTGAGGAGCGCACCAGGCGGCCTCGCACGAGCGTGGTGATACCGAGTCTCAATGAAGAGGACGCCATCGCACAAGCGGTGCAGAGCGCCCGTGCATCGGGCGCGCACGAAGTGATCGTGGCCGACGGCGGAAGCGCGGATGCAACGGTGGTGCGGGCCGAGGGTTCGGGTGCAACGGTGGTCAGTGCCCCGCGAGGTAGGGCGGGACAGATGAACGCGGGCTCGGACCCGGCCTCCGGCGATGTGCTGCTGTTCCTGCACGCCGATACGGTGCTGCCCCGTGACGCGTGCGCGCTCATCGCCGACGCACTCGGCGATCCCCGGGTGGTGGGCGGGGCTTTCGATTACTCGGCCGGAGATGGAACGGACCCGTTCGACCGGTTCATCTCGGCTGTGGGACAACTCCGCTATACGGCGTTCCGTCTGCCCTATGGCGATCAGGCGATCTTCGTGAGGCGCACCGTGTTCGAGGATCTCGGCGGCTTCCCGGAACTGCCCGTGATGGAGGATTACGAGTTCGCGCTCCGGCTGAAGCGGCTCGGCCGCATCGCACGCGTACCGGCCGCGATCAGGACATCCACGCGCGCGTGGCGTGAGCGTGGGCTGCTCGCCGTCACCGCCCGCGACATAGCGACGATCGCGGGATACCGGCTGGGGGTCGACCCGGCGCGGCTCGCTCGTTGGCGGCAAGCGGTCTGAGGCGGACGGTCTGCCGTCACACACACGTTACCGGGCACAGGAGTACACTATCGGGGCTCATCCCACGAACCGGAAGGACCCCCGCGTGAAACCCGCGATCGCTGAAGCCTGGGCTGCCGGCCTGCTCCGCAAGCAGCATTGGTTGCCCAACGCCGCCGCCGGCATCGTGGTGGGCGTTGTGGCCATACCGCTCGCCATGGCGTTTGCGATCGCCGCCGGCGCCAAGCCGGAGCAGGGGCTCTACACCGCGATCATCGCCGGTCTTGTGGTGACGCTGTTCGGCGGCAGCCGCGTTCAGATCGCCGGCCCCACGGGCGCGTTCGCCGTTCTGCTTGCGGGCGTGACCGCCCGCTACGGGATCGGCGGGCTCCAGGTGGTCACGCTGCTTGCCGGAGCGATCCTCGTGGTCTTCGGCCTCGCGCGTCTGGGCAGCGTGATCAAGTACATCCCCGAGTCGGTCGTGCTGGGCTTCACTGCGGGTATCGCGGTGGTCATCTGGGTCGGCCAGTGGCCCAACTTCTTCGGGCTGCCGGCACCTACGAGCGAGCACTTCGCGGGCAAGGTCGCGCAGATGTTCCACGCGCTTCCCTCGCTCGACATCACCACCGCGCTGCTGGGCGTCGTAAGCGTCATCGCGATCGTCGTCTGGCCAAAGTTGCCCGCCCTCGGCAGGATACCCGGGCCGCTCGTTGCGCTGGTGGGCGGAACCGTGTTCGTTGCACTCGCGCGTCCCGAGAGTGTCGCCACGATCGGCTCGGCGTTCGGCGGACTGCCGGGCGGCCTGCCATCGCTCGCACTGCCCGACCTCGCGTGGAGCGATGTGCCGCAACTCGTGCGACCCGCCTTCGCGATCGCGCTGCTCGGAGCGATCGAGTCACTCCTCTCGGCCACGGTGGCCGACGGCATGACAGGCACCAAGCACGACTCCAACCAGGAGCTCCTCGGCCAGGGAGCCGCCAACATGGCAGCGTCGCTGTTCGGCGGCTTCGCGGCCACCGGCGCGATAGCACGCACGGCAACCAACATCCGGCACGGGGGCAACAGCCCGATCGCGGGCATCTTCCACGTGCTCACGGTGGTGCTGGTGCTGGTGGCGCTGGCACCGCTGGCGGCGTACGTGCCCCTGGCAACGCTGGCCGCCATCCTGTTCGTGGTGGCGTTCAACATGAGCGAAGCCGGGCGCATCGTCCGCATCGCGCGCCGCGCTCCCCGTTCAGACGTTGCGGTCATGCTCATCACGCTCACACTCACGGTCTTCGCCGATCTCGTGATCGCCGTGGAAGTGGGCGTGATCCTCGCGCTGTTGAACTTCTTCCGCAGGATGACGGCAGCGGTGGGCGTGACCGAAGTGACGTCCGAGGCCACCCCTGAAGCCGAAGCGGTCCCCGCCTTCAGGGACGTGCTCGTCTTCACGATCGACGGACCGTTCTTCTTCGGAGCCGTGGACCAGTTCGAGTCGGCCCTGCTCCACACCAACACCGGACCTCGCGCCGTGGTCGTGAGTCTCGAGAACGTCCCGTTCATCGACCTCACCGCACTGGCGAGCCTCCAGGAGACGATCGGGCAACTCCGCAGGCATGGGGTCCTTGTGGCGCTGTGCTGCGCCAGGCCAAGGGTGGCCGAGCGCATCGACAAGGCCGATATCGCCGAGGGGCTGCCGGTCCCGGTGACGACGTCGCTCGAGGACACTCTCCGCATCGTGGGACGACCGGACAGCCAACCCGTGCTGTAGAATCGTGTTCCGCCCGCAACCAGGGCTGAACAGCACAGTCACCGACCGAAAGGAGCTCCCTGTGGCAAGCCTCAAGGGCACCCGCACCGAGCAGAACCTGCTGAAGTCGTTCGCCGGCGAGAGCCAGGCGCGTACGCGTTACACGTACTTCTCGAGCGTGGCCAAGAAGGAAGGCTACGAGCAGATCGCGGCCATCTTCATGGAGACAGCCGAGAATGAGAAGGAGCACGCCAAGGTTTTCTTCAAGTACCTCGAGGGCGGCATGGTGGAGATCACCGCCATGTACCCGGCCGGAGTCATCGGCACCACCGCCGAGAACCTGCTTGCGGCAGCTGAGGGCGAGAAGGAAGAGTGGGGCGAGCTCTACCCCGAGTTCGCGAAGACCGCCGAGGAAGAGGGATTCCCGGAGATCGCGCACTCGTTCCGTGAGATCGCCGAGGTGGAGGAAGCGCACGAGGCCCGCTACCGGAAGCTCCTCGCCAACGTGGAGAACGGCACCGTTTTCAAGCGCGACACGGTGGTGCGCTGGAAGTGCCGCAACTGCGGCTACATCCACGAGGGGACCGAGGCGCCCGACGAGTGCCCGGCGTGCGCACACCCGCAGGCGCACTACGAGCTGTTCGTCGAGACGTACTAGTACTCCATCAGTTTGGACCACAGCGGCCCGTTGCGCGTCATCCGCGCGGCGGGCCGCTTTCATCGGCTGGGCGGTCCGGCAGCACCAGGCTGAACGTGGATCCCTCATGGGGCGTGCTCTCG